>OBCL01000003.1_pt1 | contig 108425 bp, 102 predicted proteins | sample 1495931 | NCBI WGS metagenome assembly OBCL01 (sample SAMN03418275, study PRJEB22391) | human gut metagenome | biome: human-gut; feature: organic feature; material: feces | host: Homo sapiens | place: Tanzania | collected 2013-01
CTCATAACCTGGAGGTCGCATGTTCGAGTCCTGCCGCCGCAACTATTATCGGGTAAGAAGTTGGTAAGCAACATCTTATCCGATTTGCCGTTTTAGAGATAGGACGGTAACGAGATTTAGATTGTTGAATATCATTGACCAGTAAAACGGGCAATGAAAAAAAATGACTGCAAAGGAAATTGATTTTTTGAGTTCGCGTGAAATGTTAGGATTCACGCTTCCAGTGATGCATACCAAGGGGAGCAACTGGTATGTTGACTTTTATGCCCACGACCCAGTATCGGGACGAATGAAGCGCAAGAAGTACATGCTTAACAAGTTTAAGACAGACCAGAAAAAGCGCATGATGGGCAGTTTGCTTATCTACAATATCACAGCTAAATTGACGGCAGGATGGAATCCTTGGGTGAACGTTGACAAGTCTCGCCAATTCACGGAAATACCTATTATCATCGGTAGATACCGTGATTATGTTAAGGCTATGACTGACAAAAAGTCGATGAAGGAAAAGACCTCTATCGACTATCTCAGTCGTGTCAAGATGCTCGAGACATTTATCGAGGAATGCAAGGGCATCAAATATGCCTATCAGTTAGACCGATCTTTTGTTATCGACTTCCTTGACCATCTGATGTATGATCGTGATGTCTCTGCTACGACCAGGAATAACTATCGCTCCTGGTTTGTATCCTTCGGTACCTGGTTGATGGACAGAAAGTATATCACGGAGAATCCTGCTATCGACATTCGCAACATAGCTCAGACGGAGAAGTTCAGAGATCCTCTCTCCGACGGGGCGCTGAGAAGGCTGAAGGAATACTTGTATGATCACAATAAACATTTTCTTTTGGCTTGCCTTTTTGAATATTACACATTCATTCGCCCGAATGAGTTGACGCAGATAAAGATTGGCGATGTATCCATCAAGGACCAGACCGTCTTCATCAGTTCTTCCATCAGCAAAAACAGGAAAGATGGACTTGTTGCCTTGAATGATGAGATACTGAAGCTCATGATTGAGCTGAAGATATTTGAGCATCCAAGCCAGAATTATATCTTCGGTAAAAGCTTGAAACCTGGGGATACTCGTGCGGCATACAACCAGTTGAGAGTAGAATGGGGTAAGATGCGCACAGCCTTGGGATTTCCCAAGGAGTACCAGTTTTACAGCCTGAAGGATACGGGCATCAGGGACTTGGCGAACGCACAGGGCATCGTTGTTGCCAAGGAACAGGCACGCCACTCTGACATATCCGTGACAAACCGATATATCAAGAACCAGATGAAAGTAAACGAGGAGACCAAGCACTTCAAGGGAAGTTTATAGTCTCCTCGATTGAAACTATGCCATCATGTAGAAATAGCCTACGTGCACAGGGTCGATGGAATCATCTTTAATTTCCGTTTCAATCTTTTCACATATATATTTTTTATTTCGGAATATGTATATGTTAGACGGATCAGGAATTCCATTGGCCCTAAATTTTATTTCTATACAATTTCGAGTATCAATGGTTTTCGTGTTCTGCAACTTATGAATACTATATCTCCCGCCAGCGCATAATGATAGAGTAAGATCATCCTCATTCATATCCTTAGAAATATGATAGTTGCTATTGATATTATGATCCGTAACAAATGTTGGCCAAAGGAAACGACTGTATAAATCAAGGTCGTTAGCGGACTGATCGTTATAGAATCCGACATAGAAAAACACACTCATACACTCGTTCTCTGCCTCTTGTTCATCGAGCACAGATTCGCTATCGATAGCATCCTGCACGCTGTAGTATTCTTCTCCGTTTTCGTCTTCTTTTGATGCTTCGGCAGAAGCTTCTTTATCATTTGTCACGGACAGGAAAGGTCTATCTCTATCTATTGAATCCCTAAAGGAAGTACTCATTTTTATAATCTCACCGACTCTAACCCTCGATATGATTTCTGCTGCAGGAGAGATATTTATGGTAATAGAAGAGTCGCTATCTTTGTCTCTGACAAGCGGAGACCAGAAACCGCATTTTACCCATGATTCCTTGCCGTTATCGTTCATGTAGATTTTATATACTCCGTCTTGCTTAATGATCGTAGTTCGTTTCTCCTTATCTGACCATCTGCGTGTCCAACCGGTAACGTCAGCCTCTGGTGCCAATTCTACGATTTTGAAAGACTTGAGGACTTTCTGCGAGATAACCTCATACTCTTTTCTGTTAGCGGAATCTCCGAGATTATATTCCAGATTTGACGTTTCCGTAGTACTCAGTGATCCGTCTTCGTCGTAATCAACAGAGTATTCATCTATAGCCTCATACATTACTGCAGCAGATGATAATATCTCTGAAGACTGATATATACCGACTTCCTTTTTAATTTCGTCAAAGACGATACTAGCATTAAATAGTTTCCGGAATTCCTCGATAAAAGTGTATGCGCTCCAGTGTGGAAGACATTTACTGAACTGCAGGGTCTTGAAGGCAGACGCAATGTATAGGGTGTTCCACGGATATACGTCGTATTCATCTTTTATGATTTTATATCCTTCGAGTTCCAGGACTCTGTGAAGGATATAGATTAGATTTGGCTGTACGGCTGCCTTGTATAATGCAGTCATGCTGTTGCTTGTTGTGGGATAATAGAAATTAGCAGTGCAGTCGTTTGTCTCGTCCCATACTGGCACGAAAGTATATTTTCCTTTAACTCCGACAATATTATTTGCCAAATTCGTCATGTTGACGTGGTATGAATTGTTAAGTATAGTAAGGCCGAACTTATTCCAGCCCTCCTTATAGTACTTTTTTATTCCTGGAGCAACCGCTTCTCCGAGATTCATTTCGTCAATAAAATGGCTTTCAAGTTTACTGTTGAATTTAATTCTTGATTTACCTCCAACAATCTGCAGTTTGATATCCGACTCTGTTACACTAATAATAGTTCCTACACCAGAAAGGACGAGCCGTCCGCTAACGTACAGTTTGCAGTCGTCATACTTTTTGGTATTCTTTGATACGTCGAATCTGCTGACATTTTCAAAAACCCTGCGATTATTCATGATGGACATCGGGAAGGTGATATCATAGGAGTATTCGCCATCGTCGGTGACGTATTGGTTGGCGTATGTTATCTTAATGGATTGGCTGGCTGCTGGATAAGCAGCCATGCCATTGATAATACATGTAATCATAAGCTATTTGTTGTCTAACATCTTGTTATAATCTTTCCATTTTCTGGCGAAGCCATTGCGCCCCGTGATAACCACCTCAGCTTGTATGCCATCGTTGAGCTGCTGGTTGAGTAGGTCGATGGTTGCACTTACACCATCGAGGGCTGCAGTAACTTGCTCGTTGTCTGTCGACACGTTTACCACAGGAGCGACCACGGCAGCACCTCCACCACCCATGGCACGGCTCACGTCTTGTGCGGTGAGAGAGGCGACGGTGTTGTTACGCTGCGCAGCATCGATGAGTTTCAGGGCAGGAAGCAATTGAGGATTGTTGACTGCGTTATGGTTAGCTACGAACTCGCCGGCATGGACCACGCCTGCCTCTTTCTTCCAGCTGCCAGGACCAGTGAAACCTCCTTCATAGTAGCCTGCCGCCTCTGCCTGATGTTGCTTTTTAATGGTTGCTACCTGTAGCATACCAGCTGCGAGAGCGATGCCTGCTGAGATTGGAGCGAGCACCAGGTTGGCTGGGTATGGAGCTCCAGCCATAGTTGACGAGTAGGCGGAGATGGCACCAGTAGCAGTCTGGGCCATGGCTTGTGCGAGCTCCATGACCATCGCCTTTTTGTTTGCTTTTGTCTTCGCTTTGGCAATCTCTTTGTCTCGCTTCTCCTCTAATTTCTTTTTCTTTGCAGAGTTGTTGCCGGCGGCATTGATTTGTTTATCGTAATTTTTCTCTATCTTGGCGACTTCGAGATCAGAGCAAGCTTGCGAGTAGGCGGACGCAGCTGACATCATACCCGACATGCTACTGAAGGCTGCGGATGCCACGGAGAGGATGGTGCTGTAGGTCTCTTTGTTCATCTGCTTCTTGGCATCCTGGTAGGCTTGCTCGCTGATTTTGTCTTCAGCACGAAGCTTGTCCAGATTGTCGTTGACCATCTTCTGCTGTTTTACAGCAGACATAGCGCCACCGATAACAGAACTTATATTGTCGCTCGACATGTTGCTATAATCATCTTGTGGCTTACTCATTTTGCGAGCCGTATCGAGGGCAGTATTGGCATCATCCTTGCGCTGATCATCGACTGAAGGCTTGTATGATGCGTACTTATTAGCGATGCCCATCTTCATGCGTTGATATTCTTCTTCGCTGACAAGACCTGCCTTGTGAACCTCGTCAAGGCCTCTCAGTTCTAACATCATTTGCTCCTCGTTTCCCATTTTGAGATACTCTTGTTTGAGCTGCATGAGAGTTTTGTCGTATTGCTCCTGACGCTCGTATTGATGCTGAAGCTGGCTGCGCTCACGCTCCTTCTCGATTTGCCAGTACTCATCGGATGATGACAGATAAAGCTCTTGTTTCTCGTCGAGATAGTTCTGATCGAGCAGGAAGAGAGCTTCATTGAGAGCTTCTTCGTCATGGTAGATGTCGGACTTTTTGTTGTAGTAGTTGGCACGGATATTCATTTCGGCGGTCTGCCTGTTGGTCTCGATAGCTTCGAGATCAGATGTCTGCTTTTTCTCGTAGTCGGCTGCGATTTTCTCTTTCTCGGCATTTAATCGTTTGTATTCCTCGCTCTCAGCCTCGCCATACTTTTTGAGGATGTCCATGCGCTGTTGCAGACCTTGTTCTTTGATCTGCGCCATGCGGTCGTTGTATTCGGCGAGGCGAATCTGCCCAGTAGAGTAGAGGGTGGTAGCCTCTAACTGTTCCGATTGGTTTGATTTCTTGGCATCATCAAGTTCCTTTTTGAGATCAGCCTTTCGCTTGGCTGCAGCCTTGCGAGCCTCTGCCTCCTGCTTTTTCTTGGCTTTTTCGGCAGCCTTGCGCTCCTTCTCGGTCATGGTATGGGTGGAAGATATGGGCGTGCCGGATCCAGTGTTGGCGGTCACTTGCATATTCTTTTTCTCCACCTTTTTATATTGTTGTTGGAGCTTGGTGTTCTTTTTAATCTCGGTATCTAAGAACTTGTCCTCGGCATCAAGAGTTTTTTGTTGGCTTAGATTCTCTTTGAGACGATTTTGGTGTATCTGCTTTTGTCGGTTGCTCTTCATCAAATTTTCATTTCGTTCGTAAGTGACAGTACCACCCATACCGTATGTAGCAGTTACGACTTGCGACTGGTACCGCTCAGGGTGAGCTTGGCGTTCTGCATACACTGCTTTTAGAGAACCTTTGATGCGACTCTCCTTTTGTTTGAGGTCGAGTCTTTTCTTGTTGATTTCCACTTTACGCTCATAGATAGCCTCTGCCATCGCAGCATTTTCCAATTCTCTGATGTAGTTTTGGATGGCTATTTGGTTGTCATTGTAGAGTTTGCCTTCCTTGGAGATAGAAGCGTGATATTCTGGCACGAGCTTTTGCATATTGGCGATAGCCTGTCTGCGCTCATCCACAGTATAGACATTGGAGTGTATGACCTTGTTGAGCATATCAATTTTGTTGCGCTCGTCGAGTGTGGCATCTGATACTTTCTTAGCCAGATTTGCCTGCGACTCAGCGACAGCCTTTGCATCCTTGACGGATTGAAGGTTGTCATGCAGAGCCTTGTTGTAGCTGCTGATGGATTTAAAACAACCATAGATTGCGACACCGACAACTGTAAGAACCGTAGCAAGAGCCGCCCAAGGATTGGTAAGACTGGCAAGTTTGGCTGTTCTCATGACGGCGATGTAGCCTTGCACGCCTTTTGTAAGCAAAGCCCATGTGGCCTGCAGGGCAACCAGCGCACTCCTCAGCAGCAAAATGGTGGCATGATAGCCTTTTTCTAAGGCTGTAACAACGGCTAACCTTGCAGCTTGGAGTTTGAGGATGACAGTCTGCGCTTTCCATAGCGTAGTGCAAACGGCAATGGCAGTGGCAAGGACCGTCAACTCTTTGGCATGCGTAATCGTGAAAGTTATCAAAGTTGATAACACACGGATGCCTACGCTCATGGTCGATATGGCATATCGGGTGACGGGAATGAGTTTCTCACCGAGTTCGATGGTAAGGTCCTGAAAACGTTTCTTGGCCTTGTCGAGGTCTGCTTGGACGGTATTGTTCTGGACATTAAACTCATTTAACACGCTGGTACCAGCAGCATACGATTGGTTAGCGAGGTCTTGCGCAGTCTTCACTTGGTCGAGATGGGAAGCTACGGCAGAGAGAACTCCCACGGCACGAGTACCATTGAGTTGCATTTCCTCGAACATCGGAGCCATCTCAGCGAAACCTCCCTTTGACTTCATGGCTTGCAAGAACTTCATCAAGCCCTCGTTGGCATTGGTCTTCATGAGATTAGAAAACTTCTTCACCTCAATGCCGGCTATCTTTGCGAACTTGGCAGGCTCCTGATACATCTTGGTGATGAGCTGTGCGAAGACGGTGGCGGAAGTTGCCTCCTCTTGCATATTTTGATCAAGGGCAGAGGCGAGACCCATGAGCTGCGCTTGGGTCATGCCTGCCTGAATGCCTACACCCGACAGGTCAGCGGTGAAATCGACGATATAGCCAGCGTTGGCTGATGAGTTCTGGGCAAGTTCGTTAATCGCTGAACCGGTGGCGAGCATTGCGCCGCGCAATCCCTTGGTTTTATCCTCGCCAAACATCTGTGCCAACTTGCCAATCTTATCAACCGCCCCCTCGCCAAGATCATCGCCGAGAGCTACGTTGATTTTATCTGCACCATCCACAAATTCCTCAATCATCTCCTTACTGGTGATACCAAGGCGACCTGCAGAGCCTGCCAATTCGTTGAGCTGTTTGCGAGCGGTACGAGTATCCATGCGCTTAAAGTCCTCATTCATCTGGTGAACTTGTTCATCGGTCTGACCTGTATATTTGCGCACGTCTGCCATTGACTCTTCCATGTCGGCGTATGCTTGGGCGCACTTGCGTAAGGTCATAGAGAGACCTGCATATGCTGCGATAATCTGGGAAACTGCACCCCAATTAGTATTGAGGGCGTTGACGAACTTACCCCACAAGCCAACATGCTCTTTGGACTCATTGTTGATGGCGGCCATTTCTCGCTTGACACTCTTTAGCTGTTGTTGCAGGCGTTTCCATTCTTCAGAGTTGCGCTTTATAGCACCACTTCTCAATTCTTTATTGAGAGCCTTGGCAATAATTTGTAGTTCTTTGTATGAGGCAGAAGAAAGGTTCTTAAGAGTTTTGTTGACTTTATCTTGTGTTGTCCTATAATTATTTGCTTCGGCTTCTATTCTTTTTATTTGTCTTTCCAAAGCCGTAGTCGACTCACCTTTAGCGTATGCTTCGTCTCTTGCCTTTTTAAGCTCTTTAAGTTTTTTCTCTAAGTCATTCAATCTATCCTTGGCTTCTTTAGTGTCAAGGATAACTCTGCTAATGTGGGTATCGGTTGATGTTGCCATAAAACTTTAAAAATTAAATTTAAGGCAAAGATACAATCAATGATAATATAATAAAAATACGAGACCGTTTGTTTTACGGCCTCGTATTTAGCATGTATGATATTTTTCTCGTTCGTTGACAGCAAATTCAAATGCCACATTATGGGCATCCCAACATAGATATTTTTTGAATCTATTGTTTATAGTTTTTCTCTCTCCTGTAATAGAGTTTTCAATGGTGATATAAAAGCGTCCATCCTTTTCAGTGATTTCGCTCACGGAGTTGTGAGGAGAAAGAAGCGGAATCGGCTCTTCATGATCATCATCGTAGTTGCTTGAGGATGAGCAAGAATGACTTCCCATCTTGCTCAGAGCATGGCCAATGCCGAGTGTAGCATAAGCCAATATCGCCGATATAATCAAAATCTCAAACATAATTCCAATCTTTACTATTATCTTTGTTGCAAATTTAATAATAATATTTGAAATAAGCAAGTTTTTTATGTTAAATCTTTCATTTTTCGACCTCTATATACCTGGAATATTTGATGCGAGCGTGAGGGTTGAAACTCACGATGCGCACCTCGTAGCCCTTGGTGCCCCACCGCCACCAGAGGAAACGATGCTTGTAGGTGCGGCTCACGATGGTAGTGAGGCTGTCGTAGGCTACATACTGGCACTCCCGCTTAGGGATATCGATATGGAGCGAGAGCCATTTATCCTTGTATGCGAAAACAGAATCGGCAGTACCGGGAACTGGGGCGATGATAACCGTGTCGGCGGTTTCTGCTGACAGGGTGTGTTGTGATTGCACATCCTTTAGTTTCACCTTCAATGCCTTAATAAGCTTGGTGTCGGTGAGGTGCAGTTGTTCCAGCTCAGAGACCTTAGCTTGCAGGGCGGCGTTTTGCGCTACAGGCAGAGAGTCATCCAGTTTGTCGTACTTGATGTCGTAGGTGAGCGCACCCACATTTGAGGTTTGCCGGTCGAGGTTGCTCTGCAACTGGTGACTCTCGGCAATGCTTGCCAGAAGGGCAACCAAGGTGATGACAAAAAGCACGGAGAGAACCTTGATGATGGTGAGTTTAATATCCTTCATGATCATAAGTCTTTATATTCGTCGATAGCGTTGAAACAAGGGCACCATTTTTTCCACTTCTTGCTGTCTGTGCCCCAAATGTCACGGTGCCCCATGATCTGCGCATCAGGGAATTGTTGCTTCAGTCTATGAAGCAGCAAAACGAGAGCATCCTTTTGGTCTGGAGTGCGGTTGTCGATAGGTTTGCCGTGGCTGTCAATGCCACCCATGTAGGCAACGTTGATGGCAGAGGAGTTATAGCCCTGCACACCGTTGCTGATCAGCTCTATGGCGAGAAGCTGATGGATGCCGCCAGTCTCGTCAACCACGTAATGATAACCAGGATATTTCCAACCCTTCAGACGAAATTCAGCCTTGAGATCCTCGATGCTCTGACGTTGCGAGCCAGCTGTGCAATGCACGAAAATGCGTTTAATCTTTCTCATCTCTATTGTGATTTAGAAATTTGTTTTTGAAATTTTCAAACTTGGCATCGACAGTGATGATAACACCGAAGATGCTGCCAGCGTACATGAGTGATTGTGCGAAGTACCAGAGCACGTTGTCGGGCACGTCTTGCGTCTTCGACGTAAAATAGCTGATATATACCAGCACTATTGCTAAAATCAATACGAACACTGCCGAGCCGTATTGTATCCATTCTTTTGTATTTTTTTGCATATTCTTTTTTTTTGTTACTGCAAAGATACATGAACGGATTCCAAAACAAAAATACGAAAAATCATACGAAAATCACATAGTAATTCACGATGCTTCCAATGACGATCACAAGTAACTGAATCCCTCTACCCGAGTCGAGCAGAGGGATTCATCAGTATTGCGCTTGCTGCCAATCATAACCTTTTACTATTTTTCTCATAAGCTTATAATTTTGATTCGTCAATTATTTTCTGGACCGCTACAATGACAGCGGGAACAAATGACTTTTCAACAAACTCTTTGATGGCATTCACCTCATCGTCCGTGTAGTCAGTATCATCACTACCGTTCCACATCTTGGTCGAGAGAGCTACGTCAGCAAGACCACGCCTGCCAGTCTGATAGATTGCGTTTGCGATTTCCTTACGCAATACCATCGGTACTTTCTTGTCACTGTCAAGAGACAATTGCACCATTACTTCATCTAATTGTAATTTCATAATTATATATTGTTTTAAAAATTGCCCGTGAACATCTTTAATATACCATTCTCTACATAGATTTCTCCCACGCTTCCAGATGTAGGCTTTTTGGTAGGGAGACCTTTTAGAATAAGTGTTGTTTCGTCGTAAGTTTCATTGATATAGCATACTATTCCTGCTTTAGGCGTAACAATATGACCATACCTACCATTTGTTACCCATACATCAACGTAGTGTCCACCAGGAATCCGACCAAAACGCAGTCCATTCTGAGTGTATATTCCTTCATATCTGGTCTTTGTTGTCAATAGTCCTATTACATTTCCAACACCATCCTTTTTTCCGACCATCAGCTTACAAGACATATTTTCTTCCGCTGCGGTAAGCGACAACTGTAAGCCATCATCACTATCAGACGATATGAGTAAAGTGCGCTGATTAGTGTTATCGGTATATGCCAATCGGTCGTTATAAATGTCGAACGAATATCCGCTTCCGTCTGAATGAAGCTGGTTACTCAGTATCGTGAATCCACCGATGTATCCGCTCGTAGCGTGCATCGCTCCCTCACTCGTTACGTAGAACGGCGAATCCTTAGCCGTAACCCCACCGACAAAGAGAGGTGCAAAGGTGTTATCATTTATCTTGCAAGCGCTTTCCTCGGTGTTGCCGAAATAACCCACCTTCACAGTCCCATCCTCTGATTTCGCCCAGAGATGCTTAACCTCGATTTTATCAGCGTCAATAAAGTCGGCATTAAGCTTGCCTCCAATGAACATGGCGGCAGTTTGCCCGTTATTATCAACACGGATTCTATCTCCATACAGCAGCACCTCATCGCTCTTTACCTCGATTCCTGCCTTTTTCAGACTCACCTTATCCACAAGGTCACTCTTACGCTCGGTGTATTCCGTGACAACAGCACCTTCTTCTATTTTTGGTTTTGTGATGGTCACATTCCAGCTCGTTACGTCAGTCTGCTTGGCATTTTTCGGGAACTGGAAGTAGAGTTCTTCAGGAAGTCTATCCTTGAATCGGAAATGCCCCCATACCCTCTGCTGCTTAGACAGCTCTTTGAATTCAACCAAAGCAACATAACCAACTGTCTTTCCGTCATCACCGACCTCGGTCATTGCACCATTCTGCGGTTCTTTGTAGCAAGTGAACTTGGTGTTTGTGATAGGATAAGAGACATACACACCCATATACTTTGCATCGCCTCTTACCTCGAAACTGATAGTATAATCTGTATTGAGTTTGAAGGTACTGCCTTTTATTCGATAGAATGTATTGTAATCATCGCTACCGCTCGCTGTCAGCTCATAAGCATCACCCACAAGAGTCTTCTGACCCTTCGCCCCAATAACATTACCACCTGCATCAAGCGTCCTTGAATTATCAATCAAGTTTGCACCGACATAATCATAGTCTTTATCTGATAATGTCCAACCGTTGTACGTATTACCTTCTTCAACCATTGGTCTGCAAATATAGCTTTCAATCTGTCCGCTATCCACTAGGCAATACTCCCAAAAGTTGAAGGCAATATAATCTGATGCTGCATCCTTCGTGTCAATCACTGCCGTACATAACTGCCATTCATATACATTTTTGGGCGCAAATTCCGCAGGAGTAATGTAGGTGGCTCTTTTTATACGCTTTGCGTTTGTCACCTTGTCTGTATAGATTGCTTCAATAGTAAGTTTAGCATTGATGTCATTTGTCTTAAAGTAACAAGATAATATGTATTTCTTTCCCTTTTCAATCCTTACGCTTTTTCCTCCTTGTGAACCATCCCAATACACTCCAACGTAGTGTGCATTTCCTGCTTCTGTAACATCAGTGGCTTTGATACAGTTTGTACCTTGATATCCACTGTTCATTTCAATTCTTGCATCATTAGAAATGATGAAGTCATTGGTTTGTTTTCTGAAATCACTTCCCACAAGCAGATTGCGCCTTGCTATTGACTTCTCGCTCACAGACAGGGAGATTTCTCTTGCCGTTTGTTTGATTTCAGACTTCGCTTGAGTCAGCTTGTCTTGAGTTACAGCACCATCAAGTCTTTTTGATACTTCTTCAAATTGCGACTTGTAGCTCTTATTATCGAATGCTACGACTCCGGTAAACTTAGCCACGTTGGCAGAGAAAGGAACTTGCGCAAAATAGGTAACACCATTGTAAGTTAATTGCACAACCGCATAACCTGACGTCGCAGAAACATTTCCTCGATTTACACCATCAATAACTACGCCGTTCTTTGCGATATTACTGCCTGATACATTTACTTCGATATATCCATCCTTCTGTATTGCACCGCATTTGCAATTTACGCACAAATCATCCCTTGAGCTAATGTTGCTGCATCTATTCGAAATATTCTGGTTACCCTTCATTACCTTTACTTTCGCAACCTTTCCTATGCTAACAGGTACAATTCCGTTGTCATTCGTGTCAAAAATAAGTGGAGCATCTTCTACAAGGATAGAGACGGCAGCCTCTCCGTCTACACCATCCTTGCCAGGCTTGCCTTGCGGGCCCTGCGCACCGTCTGCACCATCCTTTATCGCCGCTATCGTTATCTGGCCCCTCGCCAATAATACTGCCATACACTTTCATTTTTTTAGTTAATAAAAATAAGGGTGAGGTGCCCTTATTTAGACACCTCACAAGTAAACGTGCCTCTCACTGCCACGTCAGCGTTGGCCACCGTGACGTAAGGCTTGCTCGAAGCATTCACTGCACTTGATGTACCGTTCCAGTTTGTGGCTACACCGCTGGCATTGTACTTCGTCCATTTGTAGATGTAGTTCGATGCATGGTTGCTGTCTGCCTTCACCGCTGCACCATCCTCCACTACCTTGCCATCTTTCCAGAGTCGGGCGTAAAGCTCCGTCGATTGCGCACCGTTCACTATCTTGTCGCCGGTCAGCGAATACACCTCCACCACGTACGGGTCGCTCGCATCGAAGAACGTGATGATAGCGCAGGCCGTATCTGCACCGTCTTTCACCGTACAGCGGAAAGTCTGGAAGTTAAGCACGTCATTGGCGCTCACGTTCAGAGTGCTCACGCCGCCCGAAGTGCTCACGTTGCCCGAAGCCACAGCGTCCCATGTGCCGGCACTGATATTCAGCACCTCCCAAGTCATTGATGTCATGGTGGTGTCCTGCACGTTGCCACGGAAGAACTTGGCTATAGCACGCAGCTTATTGCTGTTGTTGGTCGAGTCGAACGTGTTGCCGTCGGGAGTCTCAATCTGCACCGTTTGAAGCGCACCGCCACTCTTAGCCAGCGAAATGGTCTTGTAGCCGATACACGTTGTCGTAGCTTTTGTCTCCGGGTCTGTGTATTTGCACGACCATTCGATGTTCTTCACGCTGCCGTTCTTGTTGATGTTGTTGGCGAGGTTTAACTGGTATGACTTGCCGCTCACCGGGGTTGCAGCCACACCGTCCACCTTCCACGACCATCCGCTGCAGGCTGCGGTCGGAGCCTGGTCTGTAGCACTGCCCGTCACATATACACGGGCTGTTATCACGTTTGGCCCACTCGCCGAGTAGTTCGGAGTGTACACACCCGTGTCGGGGGTGTAAATCTGAGTCTCGCCCTTAGAGCATTGTGTGAAACACTGCACGGCCTTGCCGTCATTGAGGTCAACGATAGTAATCTGACCATTAGCTAATACTTTTGCCATAATCGTTTGTTTTTTAAAATATTATTATATGTTACTATTAATAGTCTTTGTATCTGATATGCACACACTGCATCCGAATTGTGCTTGTCTATCTACGTCGTCACGTGTTATAAGACAGTTCCGGCCAACCCCCTCATGCAGCGTGTTCCATACAGCATCATCTTCAGCATCAGCCGATTGTCGCCACCACGACCATGAGCTGTTGCTCACGGTGTCGCTTATGTCCTCGCCATTGCGTAGCAGCGTTGCCTTCAGCGTCATTTCGCCCGAACCGTTAATCATCACCGTGCCCGTATCGCTCGTTATCATTATCTGATAAGCCACACCGTCCTCGCCCTTCTCGCCCTTCTGCGCACTCATCACAAGCTGCCAGTCAGCGCTCCCGGGCATAGGCTCACTCGTGCTGCCCTCGGGGTTGGTACACAGCCACACGCCGTTTCCGTGGCTTACCTGGTCATAATAGCTGTAGCTCAAGACCTTCTGCCACTCGCCTCTGTAGTTCACCATGTGCATAGCTTCACCACTCGAAGACACCCACTTAAAGAAACTGCTTTTAAACCTCGTTCCATCGGGAGATAGCACGAACACATCCTTGTCTTTGTGAGTAAAGTCAGTAATGCCTCTATATCCGACGATGCGAGGGGTACCTGCGCCTGTCGTCTCGAGCATCATGACATTAGCCCTTCCTGTATCATTATACTTTGCGTCTTCTGAATCTATTGCAACCATCCTATGTCCATCAAGCACGATGATATCTCCAGCCGCAGGCGCATCATTCTCAGGACTTTCGCAGTCTGTAGCAGACAAGATGATCCAAGAGAATTTCTTCCCCTCGAAAAGAGTATTTCCTTCCTCGTCTTTGATTACTTCAGCAGAAGCAGATACAGCCGTTACCAGTCTCCAGTAAAATTTGTTTTCGACTCCGCGGTATGTACCACTTTGAATATTAAAAGTCTGGCATTTTGCCTGATCATATTTAGTCCAGGTATTCTGCGTAGCCGTTGTTCCATCATCTGCCAGGATATAACATTGCCAGCCTATCAAGTCTCCAAGAGTTCCATTTTTTTCTGCAGTTCTCACCTCTTTGACGTAATGTATTTTGCTGGAAGAGCCGCTTAGATTTACATTCCCGCCTACAGAATAGAGCTTTCGGATTTCCAAATCGTTGAATATCGCTTTCCCCCATACAACCAGATTTGAAAGATACATCGTGAATTTATCGGAAGACTTCTCAATGCCAAAGCCTTTCTGAAGAATCTCGCTAAAATCAGTAGATTTAATAGTATCAACAACAAGATTTCCATCCTTGTCAAGGTGAAAAATGCCGTTAGGTCCGAATGTTGCACCCCCTTTAAGACTTGCCACATTATCAGAGATCAATCCTTTTGCAAAAGTAATGATCCCTTGGGCTATATCGTCTGAAGACGAAGATAACTTTTCTCTGTCAGCAGATAATAAAAAGTCGAACATAGAGAGAAGACTATTGCCAACACGCCTTGCTGTGTTTGCACCTTTCGTCCGCTCATCCCTGATACCTTCAAGGATTTTTATTATTTCGTTTTTGCCCATATAATCTAATTTATATTTTATTGTCAAACATCTGCTTGAAAATGTCTGCCATCAGGCCTAAATATTCCTCGCCGTAAAACATGCCCTCCATGTCGTTGAGTTTCATGATAGAGGCATAATATTTTTTATTGAACCATGGTTTGCGCTGACGAGGCTCGCCCAAATGGTGCTTAGCACGGTATTCAGGATCGAGAAAATGAAGGTCGCCAGGGTTGCCATGGTAATAGCCATTGCCTGTGCCAGCCTCTTGATAGAGACCGTAGAGCAGGAATTTGTGGGCTATCATACGAGAGGAACCACCAAAGGAAGTGGTTTGCACACTGTTGAAAAGGGCACCGGTATGCCGGATACGGTAGTGCATGAGTTTTTCTTTCCAGATGTTGACCATCTCCTCAGCCCATCCCTTCTCATAGGCGTAAATGTCTGCTTGTGAGACAGGACGCTTGATGTCATTCGTTCCATTCTTCATCGTTGAACTCCAGGTTTAAAGGTTCACTCACGTCAATATGAAACTCAACGCCTGTGAGGCCGTTGATGAAATAGGCACCTATCTCACGGCTGTCTATCTGGTCGCTGAGCATGTAGGTGTATTCTTTGAATTGCCAGTCGTACTTATCGATGACGATTTTGCTCAGAAACTGGCGGAATATCTTGCGGCATGTGTTGAGCTTCTCCTGTCGATCATTCATGTCAAACTCTTTGTAGCGCATGAGGATCCACACGGTATAAGTGATGACCTTGCGGTAGCTTCCGTCACCATTGACGGCCACGTTGCCCTCGTTGGTGTCATCGATGACCACAAAGTTTTTACTCTTAGCCATGTTTTGCAGCATACCCTCGAAGGAGAGTGGGCTGCTGCAGGTGGTAGGCATGAACCCCAACTCAGAGGTAAGCTTATTGTGCTTAGTGAGATCTCTGAAGTAAGAGAACGCATCAAAGCCCACCTGTACAGAAGGGGTGTTTATCTCTGTCTTAATCATGATTTTTTCAGTTTATCGTTTAACTCCTCAGCCTCACGTGCCTTGGCATCCAACTCGGTGAGCGCACGCCACACATCAGACTTTTCTATTTGTTTCTCCTTGGTGATGTCACCACCCGTGAGCGCTCGGAGCTGCGCATTCATAGTCGCCGTCATATCATAGTCGCCTTCTTCAGACGCAGGTTTGAAGAGGTGTGGAAAAGATTTTGAAAAGTTATCTTTTATCCACATGAACCACAAGAACACTCCCATGGTCTCGGATGGAGCACATTTGATGGAGTCAGGCTCTTTGCCCTGATCGTCAAGATATAGTCGGCACGCCATCTCGCGTAGTGGCTCATCGCTCGTCTTATCTGACTTGAGAAACTGTTGGAAGTAGTTATCGCAGACGATATAGTTGATGAGTGGAAAATCATGCAGCTCGACATCTACTGCCTTGTATGGACCGATGAAGTCAAGCCTGTTGTCTGCACCCTTGCCATCGAAGACGAAGTCGAATGCCTCGCACAAACTTTGTATCTGCCAAAGCTGAAGGAAGAAGCGCAACTTCTCACCATTCTCCAGCATAGTCTCGCAGAGCCATCCGTCTTTTTTCTCCTTGAGTACCTTGATACCGCAGAAACGGGCAAAGAGATAGGTGCGCACTTGCCATTCGCTCCAACCTTGTGTGAGCAGAAAGAGCACATAGCGTAGCTGCTCTTGTGTGAGATCACTCCAGGAGTGAGGAGCGTGGAGTTGCAGGCTGCCGTCAGCCAGCAAAGAAGAAGGTTGTGTCATCAGCTTTGTTTTCATACGCTTGCATGTGATTGGCCTTGTAGGCGGTTGAGTCTCTATATTTGGCGAAGTCATCGAGATGATCTTCTATGAAACGAAGAAGGCTTTCGAATGAGCCATGGGTATCTTGTCTGTCTGTGATATCGCCATTTTTTGGCAGGAACAATGCGATGAAATCGAGCATTTTGAGTTTGGCCGCTCGATGGTTTGGCTCGAATTTAGCCTTGCGCTCCTCGCTTAGCAACTGGTCAATCAAGTCATCGGAGAGCTGCTTGCGAAGAAAATTCTCTGCAGTATCGATGTTAGATCTGAAAGTTGCGAGGTCATCGAATGTCGGTTTATGGTCGATATAATAATATTGTCGCAGCAAGACCGGTGACCAAAAGAAAGACCGTATATTGTCAAGTGCTTGCTCTGTCTCTGCCCATCCATCGACACGGCGAAGCTCATTGATCATGTTGTGTCTTGCCATGTCACGTCTGTAGGTCAACTCACGCTCCAGGGCATCGACACGGAATTGCGAGGCGGGCGCGATGTTGTCGTTGCTCACCACGCCGAAGCCATTGTCGGTCATGATGATGTCTTGCGAGTGCAGACGATCAAGGAACGTGGCTATCATGACGTATCTCTCGACCTGCAAGAGTAGGCGTGATCCTACCATGGTTGCATCATTTTCATGATCCTGGCCTATGATATTTGTCACGAGGTCTTGATACGTATCATCAAATGATTCCAACATCTTGTTGAACACATCCTCAGAGGCTGTGCCTACGAATGGTAGGATTGCCTCAAATCTATCAACGGTAATATCAATCATCTGTCTGTGATTTTGGGTTGTTTGAAACTTTCTTAGCATCCTTGTTCTCGTCAAGGGTGGTGAGCATGATGAGTGGCACGTCTGGATAGACCTTATCCTCCCAGTGGTTGAAATAGATGATAACCCAGTGGACAGTCTCCATGAGATCATGGAAGGCTTTCTCTATCGACTGCTTGAGCGTGAAGAGCTCTCGCTTGTCGGATCCAGAGTTGTTGGTCTGACTCTTGCCAGGAGTAGCACCCACGAGGTTAGGATGGATATTGTCTGCATAACATTGCATATTGTTGCTCTCTGCGATGTCGTCGCTGTAGTCGCCTCCGTCCTTGGAGGTGTCGATGCGAGTGATCTTGACCATGTTGACCTCCTTGCCGTCTGGGGTAGTGTAATATCCCGCCACCCACAGTTTGCCGCTGTTCTCTATGCCAGAGATGAAGGACTTGATTTTTTCTTTTTCCTGGAGCTTACGCTTTTTCTGATCTTCTTGATTGGTGATGTGCTCCTCCTTGAAGATGCCGCGCCAATAGTCGTTGTGGATTTCCACGAGGTAGGGGATAGCGGCATGATTTCTGAGCTTCGACATCTTGCCGATGGCGATGAGTCGGGAGATATCGTACCATTTGTCTCTGAAGATAGCACTGTAGTAGGGAACTGGATAGTATTGACATCCGGCAGTAGGGAAACGTGTCACGATGGCGAAAACACGCGCCTTAGTGCGAGGACCATTGCCGCCTTGCCGTGACTTCACCTGTCCGCTCTGCCCCTTCAGCCCCATGCGCTCCTGCAGGTCGCCAAGCGGGTCGAGCTCGTCGAGCAATGGGATTGCCTCTACATTCTCAGGCTCCAGCGCATTGCGCCAATTGGCATAAAGCACGTATTCGGAGCGACCGTTTTTGCTCTGCGTGAATCTGCAGTAGCAAGCCTCCTTGTGTCGGACGGCCACGATGCGGTCGCCCTTCTTGTTGAGGATGATAGCCGAGACGCAGAAAAAGAAATACTTCATATCCGTAATTTGCTCCAGGAAGAATCGGCTCAGAGAATTGTGCATCTTGAAGAGATTGACATCCTTGTCGTCGCTTGGCAGTTTGGTTTTGATGTCGTTGTATTGGAATCCAAGACCGTAGCAGGTGAGCACGTTGAAAAGTTTGTTCTGTGCCATCACGCTGCTCTCTCCGATGCTTTTGATGAGCTGGTAGGGTAGAAGGTTGTCTTCACCGAAGGGGATATAGGTGTAGTTTTTGCCATCACTCGCCTTGACGGTCATTGTGCCAGTGATGCCGTCATCGTCAAAGATGCCAGAGGACTCTACGAAACCGCCCGTAGGGTTGTATGCCTGGTAGCTCATCACGTCGCCCATGGTGGCGAAGGTAATGTCTATGTTTTTGTCGTCCATTTGCTATAAGTATATTGGGTGATTATTGTATCTGAAGATGAAAACGTCGCGCACCTTGCGCACCTGGTTGTTGACGGGGTTGCGAAGCCGGTGTGTGCCCTCTCGCCAGTTGGAGGAAGTGACGAGCCAGCCACGGTAGTGGATGATGGATCCGTCGGATGCCTTCCAGCAGTCGATGTCAACAGGCGAGCGGTCGATGCGTGAGATATCGAGCGAGCGGCGAAGCTCGTTGATGTGTATTGCCTTGCTTGTATCAGCCATATATGTGAAAACTTTAAGGGTGAAACTTTAGTTGAACGTGTCGTCGAAGGAATCATCGAAGATGCGACCTTCGCCCATATTCTTGAACATCACGTTCTGGATGCGCTGCGCATACTGGTAGGTGAAGGTGAACTCGGGCATGTCGTCTGCCTCGTTGGTGCGCTCTGCCTTCGACTCGGTGATGGTGACTTGCTTGTCTTGTGAGTAATCCCTGAAAAGATAGATCTCGTCGGAGCGCAGCAGGTCTTCGGCGAAGTGAGTCATCGATGGTGGCAGGATGCCGGTGTCGCCCTCGAAGTTGCGTGTCTCCCTGATAGAATAGTTGATTTTCTTGCCTGAGATCACGGCGCTCTTGCGCTCGAACTCTGGTGAGATCTTTTTTTTGCCGAGACAGTAGAAAGTCTCCTGGCATCCGAAGCTGTTGGTAAAGAGCAGCACCGGGTCTGCCACGCTGCCGGTATGATCTATCTGGAACTCTTGTGTGCGCTTGCCCACGGTCACGGTATAAGCGAAGAGATCTCCATATACCTCGTTGTGGTATCTGTCGGGTGATACGTCGAATGTGGTGATGCCATTGACTGTGCGTGTCGGTGTGACATCAGCTGTGAAGGTGGCGGTGTTGACGGTATTAGCATTCTTGATGTATCGCGCCGTGACGGTCGCCTTGGTGCTGTCTGAGCCGGCTGCATGGAGATATTCTCGATGGCCGAGGCGCGTGAGTTTGGCGCCATCCAGGAGTGACATGAAGTATCGGTCGAGGAATGTTGCCGCCGACATATCGATGTCAACGGTGGCATAGTAGGCGGTGATGCTGCCGCTTGACCATGAGGCAGATTCTGTCTCACCTGTGTGCTCGGTGATGGAGATTGAGAATGTGGCAATCACAGTCGGGCGCACCGCATCGGCTATGAGCGTGCCGAGATCGTAGATGGTGATGTTGCCGGAGACGGGGTAGTATGTCTCGCTGAGCAGTTCTTCTCCTGCACAGGTGATGGTGACGGTTGCGCTGTCGCCACCTATCGAGAAGGAGAAGGTGTCGAGCTCACTGGTGAAGAGTGGTGATGTTGGTTTGGTGGCTTTTATCATGTCTTATCTTTTTTTTCGTGCAAAGATAACAAGGTAGGGGAGAAAATAAAAATACGAGACCGTCATCACGACGACCTCGTATGTTATCTACTTTCTGGTAGAAAAGTAGTCAATATAGAAAAAAAATGACTGTATTTTTTGTTATTCAGACATGGTATCCTTGATTATCCAGACGAGCCTGCCACCCTCAATCTGCATCATCTTATATCCATGCTCTACCATGTATTCTGTGATGGTAGAGATAGAGGCAAAGACCATCTCTTTGATGGCATCCTGTATATCCTTGGAAGAGAGGAAGTCAACGTGCTGATCATTTTGATCATCACATGGACCACTGCCTTCTAAGTAGGCATCAAGGGCTATTGTCACATAGTCAATCTTTGACTCTCGCTCCTGCGGCTGTGGCTTTTGCTCATTGTCGTAGGCAGCAAAGCCTATCGGTCGTTTTTTCATACCTTACCTCCTTTGGCCTCCAGGGCTACGTTGATGGTCTGGAAGAGGTCGCTCATACGCTTGAAGGCGTTGAGCATGAGCAGCACCTTGCCGGGACCTCCGAAATCGTCCACGCTGTTGGTTACTACCTCGTCTGATACAAGTTTGTCCTGTATGTAGTTGAGGTTCTCGATGAAATTGTCGAGCTGGTCAACATTCATCATATCTGCCAGCGCATTCCATACTTCCGTTGTCATGCGCATATCGGTTGGATTATTCTCATTCATGTCTAATCGTTGTTTATAGATTTCCACTTTATGTGGCGTTCATATTTTTGTCCTCAATCATGAAGAACTGACACTTGCTCATGTCTTTGAATGGATTTGCGAGATATCAAAGTCTGCCTCTTCCTCGCTTTTACTGACACGTCTGAGCATAGTGTCGATGGCTCTACTCTTCTGCTCGTTGTTCGGGTGTACATACAAGTCGAGCGTTATGCTCACATCGGCATGGCCGAGTATAGAACTGACGGTCTTTATGTCGCATTTAGAAGCAATGAGGCTCGTAGCAAAGGTATGGCGCAGCCCATGAAATTTTATGCGGGGCAACTTTAATTCCTTGCATAAGCGGTTGAAACAATTGCGGATTAGCCTTGGCTCCGCTGGAGAGGCATCGTTGCTCACGACATAATAGCTCGGTACACATATCTTGGAGAGTGGGCGTACAAACATGAGAATGTCTTTGCTCAAAGGAATTTCCCTGTTGGAGTTGATGGTTTTCGTGCTGCCCACCCGTACCTTAGTCCCCTTCTTGCCGTTCAGTCCATCATAAACGACAACTCGTTCTACCGTTCTCTGAACATGCAAGATTTTATTCTGAACATCGATATCGCCCCATTGGAGACCTGAAATTTCACCAATTCTCATCCCCGTCTCCATTACAATAAGCAGCCCCAGGTTGTGGAAAGTGAAATTCTTTTTGAGATACTCTATCATCTTCTTCTGGTGTACGGGACTCCATGTTTCAACCCGTTGGCTATCCCTGCTTCTTGTTGGATAGATCATCTTCCAGTCAGTCGGTGGCTCGCACCATTTTTTCTTTGCTCCGAATCTCAGCAGCATCTTGATGACACTAATTATGTCTCGCACCGATCTTATCCCCGCCCCGCCCGATATTTTATCGTTGACGAATTTCTGCAAGTCTTCCTCCGTTATGTTTTCGCTTTCCCCGAAATTCGGAATGATGTGATTATTGATGACTAAAGCATAAGCAGAGGATGTCGATTCTTTTACATATTGGCGGTGGTCGTCATACCACGCCTCTGCGATTTCCTTTATTTTCATTGTGCATTATTTATTTTATTATTTGTTAGTCCCCTCGGATTGTATCATTTGGGGCTACCTTAAACACATCGGAAAATCCCAGTCCGTCATCTGACTTATTAAGCAGTATGTATTTCTGGAATATTTTCCCCTCAAGCACATCGCCGTGATAGACATACCCCATCATGCCTCGTATGCTCATATTTAGCAGAAGTAAAGGTATTGCCCTGTCCGACAACTCCCAACAAGTTACCATATTCTCACTTGGGAAATATTCCCATGGCAGTCTTCTTCGACACTTTTCCCACCATGAGGATATCACAAGAGACCCCGTGCCGGCGGTAGGTTCATGAATGGAGCCGTGGGTTTCGCTAAGTGCAATTCGGCTAACTATGGTAGTGACTTCGCATGGTGTAAAGTCTTGCTTGTTTTTCTTCCTCTGAGCCATTTCCTTCTCATATATAGTTTGAAACCAATCATACGACATATCGTACTCATTAAGCTCGATTAAGCGGCGGTAAACTGCGTCTCGCTTTTCTTTGTCCGAGAATAGGAGGCGGCTTACCGCTGCCGGCAAGTCCATGATATCAGTTATGCCAAACAAATCTAATAATATATTTTCGTCCATAATCAGATATAACCTCGTAATACATCTTATTGTTCTTCATCGCTCACCCCTCCTTTCTTTTCTCTTGACCAGCTTGGGTGCAGGAGTCCTTCCGTATCTCCCATGAGTACCCCCCCCCAGAATCTCTATAGCGCTCGAATATGTTGTGTCGCTCGCTCTGGATCTTCTCGTTCTCGGTACTCCAATAGTTCTTGAGTTTTGCCTTGTCAACGTTGTATCTGCGTCCTGCATCGTTGCGGTCTTTTTTCAGGCTGCGAATATTAAGTTCGTACTCCTCTTTGGCTCTCTCATACTCTTTTCTTGCTTTACGGAGCTCATCATTTTCATGATGCTCCTGTGCGATGATTTTATCCAGGTCTTTATTATATTTATCCTGAATGTCTGCCAATTGCTGAGCGTAATAAAAGCGGAGCTCATTCAGATTTGCAGTATTTTCTGCAAGAAGCTTGTGGAACTCCTCGGTGGTGAGGTTGTTGGTCTCTATGTTATTTAAATTATTATCTTTCATTTTCTTGTCTGTTTAAAAAGTTGTGAATTGTGATTGTCTTATCCCTCTATAGGTCTCCAGAACAGGGCGTATGTCATGTCTAAATCGACGAGACCCCGCTGCTTGCACTCGATGTGGAACACGGCTGCACCGCCTTCGTAGTGTATGCCGTTGTCGCGAGTCACTATACCCTCGGTTTCATCGGTCGGCATGCGTGGGTCGTAGAAGCGAACCAGGCAGCCTTTCTTCATCATCTTGTCGGTGTTCTTCAGGAACTCGGCAGACTTGATGACCTTTATTTTGTTGCGACTCACGTTGATGTATAGTGCCATGGTGTGGGTAATCTTGCAAAGCTTCATCACCACGTCATACACTTCCTCGTTGAGGTAATCCGAACCGTCTGCGCTCGTTATCTCCGTCATGGTTGCATCGGGATAGAACTGACGGTATTGCCCGAGCATGTCATCGGAATCCAGCAGGAGACTGACATTCTTAACCTTACGCTTGTTCATGCTATATTCTGTTTATGTGATTTATACTCGGCCAATGTCATCTTGTATGGCATAGCCTTGAAACTCTGGTATGGAAGGTAGAAGAAATGATTTTTCTGCCATCTGAGAATGTTGCCATGCTTATCTACACTCTTCCAGACCGAAGCTGAGGATAGTATTCGGTCTGAATCGCCATAGAAGCGAATCTCCATTTCGGCAGCATTCGTTTGCTTGCACTCCTTCGCAAGAAATCGGAAAGAATCAATTTGCTTGCGAGAGAGGAATAGCTTTTTACCTTTGCGCTTCATCACATCACCTCCCCTCCGAAAAAGAAACCGCTGACTGCCACGATGGCCATCAGAGCCATCATGCCCACCATGACCTTGGCGACGTCGCCATAGGTGACCGTCTCGTCACAGAGGAAACTGAAGGTTTCGCTCTTGGTCTTGGCGAGTTTCTTGATTTCACACTTGAGGGCCTTCATGCCCTCCTCTACGCTGATGCCTGCAGGTCTCACCTGCGCATCACTAATAAAAATAGAATTCTGCATAGTGCATCGTCTTGTAAGCGTTAACAGCCGATTGTACAAAAGGGTGGCGGCTGCATTCCCCGTTGCTTACAAGACGATGGCTCATCCGGAAGGACAAATCAAATCTTACGGTTCATGCAGCCGCCATATTCATTTTCCCAGTTAGGAAAATATAATTCTCCAGTTGGGAAGATAGATATTCTTTGGCATAAAAAAAGCCTGCGGCAAGAAGCCATAGGCGATAACGGTCGCCTTGCCGGATAGTCTACTATCGTCTTGTAAGCGGTGGCAAAGATAAGGAGAATATTTGGAACTGCCAAATATTTTTGGGAAAAAGTTTTGTTTTTGATGGAAAAAGGTTAATTTTTTGAGAGAAATGATAGGAATGGGGAATGAAAAAGCCCCCGATGCATCTCGCACCAGGGGCTCAAGAGTTCATTTAATTACTTTATGAAAACACAACCATCAGAAGACGGTTGCTTGTAAATCCGCTTTAATATTGTTCATGCAAGCATTGAGTCGCTGGTATGTCTTCTCTCCAGCGGTCTTGACTCCACTTACATACTGGCGCATGAGCGATGGGTTGATGCCTGCGCGTCTGGCAATCTCCGTGGCGTTGAGGAACGAAAACTCCTTGAAGAAGGCTTGCACGTCGTACTTGAAGGTGAATGTCAAGTCTTGCAAGTCCTTGTTGTCAGGATTATCATCCCTACATTCCTGAAGAGCCTTCATAAAATCGGCCTTGGCTTCCTCAGCGGTAGCCCCATCGCCATCAATGACACCATAATTACCCAATGGCTCATCATTGTAACAAGAGTAACCGCCATCACCATATTCTAAAATCAGCACTACATTCTTTGCCATATATCTTATTTGTTTAAAATCCATATAAAAAGAGTTCCCCACACATCCATTACAGAAAGTAATCAATTGCAAGGTTAAGGGCAGTTGCCCGGACTTATTGTCCGAGCAACGTCTTTTTAATGCGTCTAAGCAACCCTGTCTTAACCTCATGGCTACCATGTCTTGGAATTCTGATTTTCATCCCATTCTTGGGATTGAACCATTCATCGTGCTCGGCACCATGTCGAGTGATAAAGCATCCTGCTTTAGTCAACTCATTGTACAATTGATTGTGTTTCATTGTTGTAATTAAACATGTTAAAGAACTCTTTGTCTGAATGACACTGCAAAGGTAGCTAAAAAGCTACAAACTACCAAATGTTTAGGTAGCTTTTTCGCTATATTAACTAAACTTTAACATTTGGGGAAGAAAAACTATGGGTTGAGGAATAAAAAGGAATAAAAACGGAAAGAAACCGGAATGAATCGGAATCATATCCAGGAATGACCGGAAATGACCGCGTAAACGGGTTCTTCAGCTAGAGGTTGAGGAATGAATTCCTTGAAAATTCCGTGATTTTCCGCATATTTTCCGTGTGCTTTCCGTGTTATCTCAATAAAATTCCTTATATTTGCATCGTTTTTCATTTTTAATATAATAAGATACAAGGTATGGAAGAAAAAGATCTCTTGAAGCGAGTAGAGATGCTCGAGAAGCAGCAGCGCTCCCTGCTGGATGCATTCAGCCCCATCTGGCACGACTATCATAAAAATAGCGGGTTGGGATATGTTGTAAAAAGCATACTGGGTATCCTGGTTCTTATCCAGGTATGTCTGTTTCTGCTGGTAGCCCTGCTACATGCCAAGAACATTTGCTAAGGCCTTGGCCAGCCATCCTGCAATGAAGCCTCCTGCGCCATAGAGGAACTTTACAAGGGTAGAAACCTTGTTGGCCTTGTCGATGTATTGCCAGAACTTCCGGTTCCTTACATATTTCCCGTATCCGTTTTTGGCTTTCCGTCCTTCACTGGTAAGACTATAGTATGCTTCTCCCATTTCTAAGATGAGTCCTTCTCTTATCAGTCTGTTCAATATCAGCAATGGTTCATTGTCATAATCAAACTTCTCATTGATAGCCCAATGAATATCATCCTTGCTCATTTCGTTCTTGGTGAACAGTCCCAATATGTAGTCTATTATCTTATTCTCATTCATATTCTTCTTGTTTTGAAAATGTCCCTCATTTGAGTACCCACTTCCATCATCACTGGAATGACTCCACTCATCGTCATCATATCCTATAATCTTTCTCATCAAACAAAACGGCTCGTGCATCCAGAGGGCAGTCCTTCAGCACGAGCCATAACAGCTGTATATTTTAAATTTGCCCTGCGTGAGACCTGCCCGAATCACACATTGCATAATAATCTATGTTTGGATGCAAAGATAATATTTTTATTTGAGGCAGCCAAACGTTTTGACAACAAAAAGCCCCCGATGCAAGGTGCAGCAGGGGCTATGATTATTTTTGGAAATACACTTTAAGGGGTAGGGAATTTTCCACATCACCTATTTTAAATGTGAACATGAAATTACCCTCGGTTGGAAATTGAAGGTCGGAGAACTCGAAGATAAAGTTACTAAACAGAAATTCTTCAGAAGGATGTGGTTCTACCTTTGCTTGTATAGGGTTGCCGAGCAAAGGTTTTCCTGTGGCCAAATCGATTACCTGTGTAGTGAACTTTTGTTCGATTTTACTTTCTTCACTATTCATTTTTACTCTGGCTACCAAGAAGAGAGTACTCTTTGGTAGAGGGGCTTTTCTAACCACATAGTGGTCGAAAGTTCCCACGATAGTGAGCTTGCCATCGTTATCTTGTGCGAAGTCACATAATGCAAGAATATCTATAGTCATTTTATTTGTCCTTTAATGTTAGACTCGACTTGTGCCGAGTGGTTGAAAAGTCGTTTGTAATTCTCAAAAGAGTACTTGAGTTTGCTCACAGTTCTCTTGTTGGTGCTTGCGAGGTTTGCGCCATGTCTTCCCGATACGCCCTCTTTTGTATCGAACTTCAGCGAGTTTCTCTTAGAATCAACCCATAGCCTTATGGCATCGCCTTTGATAGTGTCCCCCACCTCGCCATGTACATTCATCTGTTTGCGTATGAGTATTTCTTCCTCGTTAAGTTGTAAGGCTTCCGTGATTTCAACGGAGCTGTTTCTGTCCAGTTCATAGAGTGTCATTTTTTTGCCTGTGATAGGTTCTTCTTTGAGACCTTTCCATTCAGCTCTTCTTGCAATCACAGCAGCTTTCTTCCCCTCGATGATTTCACCTTCCTTTATGTATATAGCCATTATTTGATACTTTTTTGCATTGATTTTTCACTGAAAGAAAAAACCTCAGCCATATCGTCAGGTGAGGCAACATCCATGATGGCAGGGCTTACCTCAAGAGCAACCTCGATGTCTTCTACAGATGCATCCTTGTTTTGTTTAATGATGTAATTGTCCTCATTTTCCTCAATCTCTTTATCAAATTCTTCCTCGGTGATATCGCCAGCGAGCATATTGCAATAGAGCTTGAAATAATTGCGCTCACGTGTGCGGTTGTTTATGGCACGTGTCATCAATTCCTTCAATCTGTCAGCAGTGCTAATTTTGAAAAAGTTAGCTTTGCTGACAACTCCTGCGAAAGCAATCCGTTCTTTGTCTTGTATGGCTACGACCGAACTGCCGTCAGCTTGATAAGTTGTATAAATGGTTGTTGTATTGCTCATGTTGAATATAAACTTGAATGGTTTATTGTTTATTGCTGCAAAATTATGTTTTTTTCTTGATACTTACAAACTTTATTTCAAATTTAACTATAAAATTAACAACAAAATTTGTATGCAAAATTAAATTAAGCAATGTTTGACCACTTTTAGGCTCTTGCCAGACTACTTTCGCCGTCAGGCGAAAAATTTACGAAAACAGGGAAGACAGAAATGTCTTCCCTGTACCTTATTATATATTATAGCTTGCCTTTGTCGTGGAAGCTATAGAAGCCATCCTCTGTAATGATGATGTGGTCCATGAAGAAAAGGCGCATGATTTGGCATGCCTTGTGTATCTTCAAAGTTACTTCTTCATCAGCCTTGCTTGGCGTGGCATTGTTGGACGGGTGGTTATGCGCCACGGCTAAGATGGTGGCATTGTTGAGCACCGCTTCTTTCATTATCAATCGTACATCGACCGCTGTTTCCGTCAGTCCTCCCTCGCTGAGTTTGATGCACTTTATCAGCCTGAAGTTCTGATTCATCAGCACCACGAAGAAACGTTCTTTCTCGTTGTCCTCCATCTGAGGGAGAAGAAAGTTATAGAGTGCCAAGCTACTGCCGAGGTCGGTCTGCTGAGCCACCTTTTCCATTTGGTAGCGTCTTCCGAGTTCGATGGCGGCTTGTATGGCTATCGCCTTGCAGTCGCCTACACCCTGCACCACTTCGAGTTCCTCAATTCTCGCACGCTTGATATTACGTAGGCTCTCGCCCATGATATTATAAATCTGTCGTGCCTGCTGTAGGCTCTCTTTTGTTCCTGCCCCTCTGTTCATTACAAGCGATAGAAGTTCCACGTTGCTGAGGGTGTCCATGCCGTAGTTGTAGGCTCTGTATTGAGGTCTTTCCTCCCTGCAAAGGTCGTTATAATTTTGTCGTATCATCATTATATTTTTTATTAGTTATACATTCTTTTGGTTCTTGCGAGGAACATGGCACCCATGACTTCGGCGCCACATTCAGCGAGTTGGCTTGCAAACTCTTGGGCGGTCGCTCCGCTTGTTATCACATCGTCGAAGATGATGACCTTCTTGCCCTTGAAGTACTCTCTATCGAGTGCCACCCTGTAGCCGAAGCTTTCAGAAACATGGTTTGCGCTGTTGTGCTTGGCTGTGCGCTCGCCATAGATGAAAAGATGGTCGTTGCCGTTCTGTACCTTAGCCTCTTGGCTCACCTTGGAGGCGAAATGAGAGAAACGCTTGGTGTATTTCTTTGAGTTGGCGGCTGGAGCACAAACAAGCACGAAGTCGCCGGCTTTGTCGCCATAGGTCTGAGAGAATGACTTAGCCACCATGTCGGCTGCATAGTCTGTCGCCCACTTCTTGCCATCCTTGAAGGCGAAGATGAAGTTTCTTACTTGCTCTGCCTTGGCTGAGCGGTCGAAACGCTTGGAGTTGTACTCGTAATAGTTGAAAGTCTTCATACGCTTTAAAATTTTTATTCTACCCAGAGGGCTAAAGGAGCTTTTTACTTGAACTCGTCTTTGTCTGCCCGTCTGAGAGTTTTTTTTTATTCTGCCCGTCAGGCTTTTTTGTCACTTTTTACGGTGCAATGAGACGAGCGGAGAAGAGGTATGAAGACCAAGGAATTTCGGCTAAAAGTTACAGGAATACCCAATCTGTGATTGTGGAAGGCTGCCAGGAAGTTTTCGCAGAAATCGGGAACCAGTACTTGGTAGGTACCGTCCGCCGTAAATTTGCTGAGGAAAAAGGGATAAAGTCTGATGGGCTACCTATAAAGGGCTGCTCTCGGAGCGGATAAAGCGGACAAAGAAAAGGCTTTGCCTTACCTCGGTGTTAAGCCTCTGTGACGTTTGAACAGCGCAAATTTTAACATCTGTATAGAAATGAGTAAAAAGAAAATTTGCGTATCAAGAAAACCGTGTTTTTCAGGCATTCTGCATGAAAAACAGACCTTAGACCGATGAAATCGCAACATTTGGCAGGCTTCGACCTCGAAGTTGAAGATGCCGAATGTGTCGTTTTACGACAGGTTTTCCACACCCAAAGGATGGAAAACCTCGATTTTATCGGGGTTTTAGGGATTCAAAGGGAAAATAATTCCCCTTTGTCGCCGAAACGACCCCCCACCGCCCTGCGCCCGAGCCCGCTTCCCGACCCTTTGAAAAGACGGAATATGTAAACAAGTATTAAGAAGTTTGTAAGAGTGCTAAACATAAAAAGGGGAGTCCGCATCGCTGCGAACTCCCCCAAACGGCGGTCAAGCGAGAATGCTAACCACCTATCTATAATCGTATGAAAAAAAAATAATATCAGAGCATGGAGCCAGTGGAGATATAGCCATCGGACTGCGGGAATTTCTCTATGCCAATCATGAGTGTGTCGAAGGCATCGGAGCCATCGGTGCGAGCCTCCAGCTTGTCCTCCTCGGTCTCTGCCAGTTTCTCTCCTCGCTTATCCTTCTTGCCATTATACACACCAGCAAGGCGGATGGATATGAGCAGATCTTCATTGTTCTCGCTGTTGATCATGGCACGGTGCTCAGCCTTGCCCACGAACATACGGTTGATGAGCAGCATCTTCTCCAGGTGTCCCATCGGGTTGCCCAGATAGACCTCGTTGACATACCAGCCATGGTCTGTGAGATAGTTGGCGATGAAGGTATGGAAGTCATCATTCATCAGGGCGTAGTTGTTGCCCACGAAGGTAGAGTCGTAGTAGAAGTTAACCTCCTTGCATCGTTGGTACTGGTAATACTCCATGAACTTATCGAGCAGGGCAGGCAGCTTATTCTCATACTTCACGAAGAAACTCTTCAGGCAACGAGCCTCGCCACGCAGGTTGTCTTGTCCCACGCACATCCAGTTGATGAGCGCATTGGCATCGAACGCTATGCACAGCGGACGGTCAGGATCAACGTCTGCATCCATGCGTGCATCCACATGCTGTAGCTTATCGATGTCATACTCCAGGCCATCGAGGAAGTCGAGGTTGGGAGCCGTGTATAAGTTGACATCACGCAGGTTGGAGTAGAAGCCATCGAGCGAGATGGATGGCCGCTTGCACATGATGGAAGTCTGGAATGTGAGTGCAGGCAAGTCTCGCTTCATCTGCTTGATGAACTCCATGCCGAGCACCTCTACATTATAGACAGAGGAATACTCCTTGTAGAAGAGTGTCTTGGAACGCAACTGTGCCAGTAGCAAGCCTATCTCCTTCAGGCGACGCTTGGCATATAGACTGACGTGTCCCGATGTCTTGATGCGGTTGCGGATGTCAAACTCTTCAACCACGAGCGAGGAGATGGCTTCCACGAGGTGAGGATCACAATCCTTCTTGTAGTTGAGGAACCAGGAACCTTTCTTAGTGACCGGCATATCGGAGGTGATAAGCATGCCATGGTGGTAGTAATGCTGACCAAAGAGGTTGACATTGCCACGGTTGGCAGGGAAGGTCTCATCCTTCAGCTGCTCGAAGTCGATGAACTTCGCCTCGTCGATGTCGAGGTAGTCAAGCGAGAGGGAGTTAGACGTGCCCTTGCGGTCTTGTGAGATAATGGTGCCTATACTTCCATTATAAAACGAGATGGTGTTCTCCCAGTTGGAAGGAGGAATGACCGGGTCAGGCCATCCCAATTTCTTAGGTGGCTTGACTCCGATGAGATAATGCTTACCCCGATGAAAGCCCCATCGCTCCCAGTGCTGAAGCATGGACGGTATGGTATTGGTGAGACATCGCTTTGCGTTGGCGGAGACAAAGCCACCATTGCTGCCAGGCATGCGCTGCATGTTGCGCAGGTTGAACATGGAGTGGAGTACACTCTTGCCTATGCCTCGACCGCCCACTACCACGTTGTCTCGAGCGTTGATGAAGTTGACCTCCATCTGTGCTGGGTTTAGATATTGATCGATCATTGAGCATCCTCCTTGATTTCTTCTGTTGGTGTATATTCCAAGAGTTGCTCATCATAGTCTTCAGCTTCGATTTTGACAAGATCCATGGAGTTGTCGGTGTATTTCTTGATGAGCTTCTTGATGGTGGTCATCACGTTAGGAATGCGCTTGAGACCCAAGTGACGAGGATCTGTGGTAGGGATGAACACCTGAGGCTGAATCTGGTCGTAGCCATTATCCACAGGATCTTCCTTATCCAGAAGATGATATTTACCGTAGGCAGCAGCTGCAGCAGCCATGGCACGGGCATCGCCCATGGACTCAGCTTTATCGTAGGTGCGCTGTATCATCTGGTCGAAGCGGAAACGGGCAAAGTCCTTGGATACACGCTGGAGATTGCCCAGTATGAGCTTGATGAGGTGCAGATCGTTGTATGCCATCATGCGCTGCACACGATAGTCTTGCATATCCTTGAATACCAATTCCTGGTCTGTCTTGCGGGGATTGACGAGCCACCAGGAATAGAGGGCACGGATGCGTAAAATGCGGTCACGCACAGGGGCTGGCACATTTTGCGCATCCATCTCTTCGGGTGTACGATCCATGAGGTCGATGATGGCATCGATGTTGGCTGGTTCTCTCATACTCTAATCTCCTCTAACATTTGGTTCAGGTATTCATGTGTGCGCTGCACGGCTTGTGGCGAGCCAGCAGCAGCGAGGTCAAGTTCATTCTTGCGAAGCTGCTGCTTCACAGTCGCCATGCCCAAGTAGTAGGCACGGTGAAGCTTAGACGAAGGCTTCAGAATCTCCTCACGCAGTTCATCCTCGTTAATATCCAAAAGGACGGACATCTCCGATATCGGAGTCAAAGTCTCTGCCAAGTCTTGCACGTTTTTCATCAATTCCTGTGTAATTTCCATTGATTTTCAAACTTTTGTTAGTACAGTGCTCCAGGTAACCATGGAGCAGATCATAGAAGACTTGTGGCTCTGTAGTGACGATGGTCGATTCATCACGGCTACCATAGGTCTGGTTTTGTGAGGTAACGACCGATACCACGCAATCGGCGGCTCTGAAGAGGATCACCTTGGAGTGATTTTCGCCCATATATACCTCGTCGAAGCAAGCCTGCATCATGCGCCAAAGCTGCACGGTCTTCTTGCTCGCCTTGACATCGAGCAGCATCTTAGCCGAATGGATGCTGTCATCCCCACGAAGCAGACGGAAGCCACGGAGGAACTCCTCGGAGGTGGAATAGGAAGACACCCACACATCGGCAGAGCCTATCTGTGAGAGAATCCACTTGATGAGACCGAGGGTGTGCAGATGCCGTCCGAAGTAGGCTTGCGTCTGCACTTCGCTGATGGGACGCAAGAGGTCTGAGACCTTAACCTTGTTTGCCATTCTCAGCGAGGCGAGCCTTAGCCACACGGTCACGGTCGGCACGAGTGACCACGTATGAGTCGTAGGTGAGCATATCGGCACGGTATTTCTTGTCGAGGTCTGAGAGTATCTTGAGATATTCGTATCGGTCGCATGGTTCTTTGTCCTCCATCGCCTTCAGCGTCTCGAAGGTTGATTTTATCTCCTTGTATCGCTTGGCGTTGATATCCCAGAGAGCAGCCACCTCTTCGGGCAGGAAGTCATGGTCTTTGCGCTTGCCCTTGCGGATGACTGCGACACCATCGCTCTCGGAGGATGGAAGCTCAGCATCGTCATTGTTGGTTTCTTCCTCGATGGAATCGGTCGTCTCGGTCGTTTCTTTGGCCGTAACGACTGGTGCGCCCTCGTTGATGATGGCCTGCGCCTCTGGTATCACGGTGGCGTTCATCTGCTTGACTTCCTCGATGGTCATACCAGAAAGACGAATCTTCAGGAACTTGCCCAGCTCATACTCGATGTTGGAGCGGTATGCCTGTGGCTGGCGAGTGGCACGGGCATGGTAGAAGCGGTCTCGGTTGAGACGGAAGAGAATGTCTGCGCCACGCTTGATGTCGGCATCGCTCTCATGCTTGGCGTTGAGCCATGCCTGTATTTGTTTGGTGAATTGATGATCCATATATATATGCGAAAATAATAAAAGGTGGCTCAGGCACGAAGCGAGAGCCACCTAAGCATCTAAAAGTAACTAATGACTATGAAACACTTTGACGGAGGCATTAGCTGCCACCACCGCCCTCCACAGGGTCAACCCACTCGGAGCCATCGAGACCGCTGATGTCGCCCTCGTCAGTCTCCAACTTGCCCACATAGAACGGAGCAGGTACCACGTCGGTCGCCTCCACGCTGAGGGTAGAGGTCACGGCGTCGGTAGCACCAGCACCACTGCTCTGTGCGAATGTTGACTTGGTTGGGAACATCTCGCAACCGAGGATGCGGAAACGACCGTTAGGCATCTGCTGGGCGTAAATCAACTCGTCGTTAACCGCCATGCCGCCGAAGCCTGTGATGTCTGCATCCATGCCACCGATGATGTACTCTGCCTTGTTGAGGAAGGTAGCAGATGGAGCCTCGCCCTGTGTCTCGGAGCTGATGTTTGACTTGAGAGCCACGAGGTCAACCACATGCCACTTGGCATCTGCTGCGAGCGTGAAGCTGCCCTTGTATGTTACGAGGGCAGTCATGTCGGTTGCTTTCTCCTCCAGGGTAGTTGGTAACTTAGGCCATTTGAGAATCTGGGATGCCAGAATGGCTAAGAACTTAGGGCGAATGCCAGGAGTAATGCGTACTCCTGGACATTTCTTGACTGATTTATATAAATCTTTTGTTGTGCAAACCATAATTTAGTCTCCTATATATAATAAGGTGAAAGTTTATTCTTTGCCCTCGCCATCATCAACAGGGTCGCTGCTACCACTCACAGTATTGCTCCCTTTTGCGGTGGCAGACTTTTGGATAAGAGGCTTGCTGCCATCGTCAGTGACGAACAGGGCGCGCTCCTTGTTGATGCTCTCATACTGAACACCAAGAATTTTGGCGGCAGCATAAGTGAGTTGCCAAGAGTCATACTTGCCAACCTCCACTTTTTCTGCGTCGCTGTTGATAGCCTCGTTGACACCCACAAGCATATTGCTCTTTGTGGTCAACTGGAAGAAAGGAGCATCCTTCTTGTTGCCGAGAACAGCAAACTCCACATTCTCAAAACCGATTACGTTGTTATGGTCGTACTTGGTGTTGTATGGAATGGAACCGAATCGCTTCTCGAAAGCCTTGTTGTAGAGATTGACGAATGTCTGAGGGACATAGAGGTAGAGTTTCTCCTCGTTCATCAGCTCATCGTCTGCAGCCTCGCAGATGCCTTGGGCAAAATCGACGGCATTATCTGAGTTGATAGTCTGATTATCGCCAAGGATGTCAGAAACCTTGACGAGGTTGCCGAGGTCAGCCGAGAGCTTGTTGTTGGTCAACTCTGCTTTGGCGATGGTGTCGAAACCATTGAAGAGGTCAACGGACTTGTCGCCACTTGCATTGCGAACTGCTTTGAAGAGAGCCTGGTCGAGATGCTTTCCAAGTCTCAAGGCAATGAGCTGGAGAACTTGGAGGGCGATTGGCACATTCTTGAGAGCCTCGCCATTCAAGGTGTTGGCACCCCAAACTGTAGAATAGACTGAGTTTGGTGAGAATGGAACTGTGACATTACCCAAGAAGACTTCGAGGGTACGTGGTACAATTTTTACACCTGCATCCGTCTTGCGTGTCTCGTTGTATGGACCGAACTGAGCATCTGCGATGAGCTCACCAACAGTCTCGGATGCTCTGATGCCTGGTCGGAGTGTCATGTACTTCAAAGACTTTGCCATACCATGCGTTGGCATCTTAATCAAGTCTTTGCGATAGGTTTGAGCAGTCTTCTGCAGTACAACATCGACATCGGCAGGCACTGCAAACTTGTTTTCTTCTGTAATCTTACCCATATTAAACAAACTGTTTTAAAGCGTTAGCAACTGCGATAGGATCATAATCGGTAGCCTTGGTATCCTCCACAGCTGTAGAGGTGCTACCACCTGGCTCTTCCTCCAGATCCTTCACTTTATCCTTCAGGTCGTCTCTCTCCTTTTCGAGGTCCTTGACCTTATCTTCCAAAGCCTTCTTCTCATCCTTGGCCTTGGCGAGTGCCTCGTCCTTGTCATGGATGGAGTCGGCATCGGCAGCCATCTTATCCTCAATCTTCTGCATCTGCTCCTTGGAGATGGTGCAGTCGTTTGCGGAATCCTCTGCCTCAATGCCCTCGATGTTGAGAACATTGTTAATGTGAGTCCATTTCTTGATCATGTCTATAATATTATTATGTGGTTTGTCTTTGCCAAACAAGCGGTCTAAGAAGCCAGTTTTCTTCTCGTACCAGGAATTGACGACCTCGGGCAATACAGGGAGGTTGTTGTATTTGATGAAGTCTTGTGTCTGCTCGGTAATCTCGGCAGGCTTGCCGTCCATCGCCTCGTCAACGAAACCAAGCTCGATGCACTCATCAACGGTGTGCCAGCGAGCTTCAGACATCACCTTGATGATGTCTTCATGATTTTTGCCGGAGCGGTCGCAGTAAACGTTGGCGATAATGTTGTCTATTTTCTGCTGGTTTTCCTGCTGTTTCTGAAGCTGCTCGATGAGAGATCCAATCTCTTCCTCGTTGAGCGCAGACCATACGAACTGCTCTGTGGAGCATTTGTGGACGAGGAGTAAAGTGTATTTGCTCATGCGGATCTTGTTGGCACCCATCGCACAGATGGTTGCAGCGGATGCAGAGAAGCCAGCTTGGAAGTCAACGGTGACATCACCATGTGACTTGAACATCTGGCAGATGGCGAGACCGGCGGAAACTTCTCCACCAAGCGAGTCGATGGAGACATCTACATGCTTGCCTTTGTTGTCATTGAGAATGTCGTGGACCATTCTCTTAGTCCACGCTCCAATGTAGCCAGTGATTGATATTTGATATTTCATATAGCTTTGCGAATAAGAACACTGCAAAGTTATATAATAGGAGGGAAGAATAAAAAAACTGTTATTCGATGATTTGGAGCGGTTTTATCACATCAGACCACGTAACGGTATAGGCGATGAGTGAACTGTCGGTGTGCGAGCTCGGCATAAGCTCGGAGCGAGTGAGGACAGGAAACGGGCGATGGTCGCGTCCGATGAGGTAGCGGCACCCATCGGCGGTTGTCACCCTGTAGGCGAGTGGCGTGCCGTCGGAATCTATTTGCTCGCACGACTTAAAGGTGAGTTTTGACGTGAAAACACGAACCTTAGACTCTACTTTGTCGGAGATTTCACAACTTGACGGATTTTTAACTTGAATCTGTCTAAAATCGACATTCTGTGGGAGAATGCAAAGATGACGAGCAGGAAAGATCACGCTCTTGAGGTTTTCAGCCTCGGTCACCTCTATTTTGATGATATTTTTGATGTATGACATAAGCTTTGAATATTTCTAAATTGTTTGGAGTTGTTCGGGTTCGTTTGGATATTTCGGTTTTGTTCGGAGTTGTTCGCAGCGACGGAGAATTTTGTGCTAACATTTACTAAATCTTGTTGTAGAATTTAAAATAATGCCTTTTTTTGCGTGTTGATCACGCATTCTGTAGAAGCATTGACGCACAGTATCCTCATAATCGATGCCAATACCATGCTGCTCGCACCATGCAGAAATGATGGAAGATAGGCGGCATGACCGGTCAGCGATATCCTTAAGCGATGCCCAGAGATCCATCTTGAAGAGGTCGATGACGACCTCCTTGATGGCACGCCTTGCTCGAGGACCGAGATAACAGTATTCTCGCACAGGTTTAGCCTTGGAATCAGGGAGCATGATAGCGAGATATTCATCAGGATGAGTGAGCCAACGGCTCTCCTCGAACTCCTTATCCTTAAATATATGAGAAACACTCTGATGAAGTTTTGTGGAGTCTGCAGCCTCCTGCTCGGTTTGACTCTCCAGTTCAACAAGTGAGAGTTTTGCCGATGGAGGTTTAGTGGTGAACTTGCGGATCACTGCCACCTCATTGCCACCGACAGGAAAGATGACAGGGTTACCATAGGCATGGTATGCCCATTGCCTGATGTGAGTGGGGATTTTAATATAAACGACTGGATTCATATATATATGCGGTTTTTGCGGCAAAGATACAAAGAATTTTTGAGAATACTAAAGATAATCAGTAAAAACTAACTTTTATCAGTAAAGTTGGTGTGATATAATTTCGTCCGAAAAGTTTGTATTTTTGTATCATGCAAACTTAGCTTTGTAAGTCGCTGATAATCAGCGTATTTTGTATGATACAATTTTGTGATACAGAAAATGTAACACTTTCGATTTTGTTACATAGACAAATCGCGGAGTTAATAACCTGTATTAGAATGGGCTTGTTACAAACTTGAAAATTTTTGTAAAGTAGTTGTAACGCAACTTTGTAAACACCGCAAATGTGGCTTAACTCCCTATCTATCAATTGTTTATCTTTTTTGCCAACATTCTGTTACAGAGTTACAAAGGATTTGTATAAAATAAAAGAAAGGGGTGTGGGGAAAACGACGGCATGGGCGTGAAAATAGAGTAGGGGAGACGGTCAGAACGACTGGTGAGGAGGTCTTGGTCAAAGAAAAAGGGAGCGATGGGCCAATGCTCACCGCTCCCTCGTAACATGGGAAAAGAATTATAAAATCAGCAAAATTTGCTTGAAAATTTAGCTCAAAATATTTGCATAATTCAGATATTTTTTGTACCTTTGCACTATAACTTGGGGCTATCTATTCTTTTATTTATAGATGGTCAGAAAGGGTCAGTACATCCACCTGCGTCTGTCATGTTGAAAGGAATGGTGGGTTGTATATCACCTTGGTTTGCTTGAGTATCCTCTTTTTTAACATCACTCTTTTTGCTTCTGAGATAAATCATCTCAACAGGGCTGCCATCTGGATTGGCCGGATCGCGTCTGATGATGCGATGCTGGCTGTTGCAGAGATCCTCTGGGTTCAGTTCTTTGATGTAAGGACACAACTCAACGAACGCCTTCAGCTTCTTGGTGAAGCTCTGAGTTGTCGCCTTGTTGATGCCTGAGAATTGCTTGAAGTCGTTGAAAGCACGCTCTCTCACGATGAATTTGTCGAGTCGCTCGCTCTCCTCTGAGAAGTAAGTAGCAGCCCAATCCTCGAAGTTTACGCCCATGTCAGCCTTGAACTTACGCTTGATGATGTTATCCATCGGTGGCATGATCTTGATGGGTTCATTGGCCAAGGAGAGGTAAAAACGGCAGCACTGCAGGAAAAAATTGATGTCCGCATTCCATTCATCCTCGGTGTATGTCTTTGAGAACAGATCCTCGTCGAAGTCATCACGGATGCTACGTGTCTCCTGGTAGTCGTTTTCTTCTGTGCGCTGGTGGTAATAGTCTGAGAACACCATATAGAGCAATCTTGCTTCTGAGGATGGGTCGAAGTCTGCAGGCACATAATTAGTGGTGAAAGCAATCTTCGGACTATCCTCAAAAGGAATCGTGAAGCTTTGGTTATTCTTAGGGTTTACTGTCATATCTGAAGTAATGTTGTCGTAAAAGAGACCTGTGTTGAGATATCGGTCGCAGTCATCAAGCAACAGCATTTGAGTGTGCTGGGTAACCTGGTCGAAGACATGAGGGTTGTCCATCAGCTTCGGGTTGCGCCCGGAAAGTTTAACAGTCTTCATCAGCAAGGAGAGGGTCTTGAAGAAGAAACTCTTGCCGGAACGACCGTTGCACTCGTTATTCTCGCCGATTTTATTATCCATGGCCATTGGCGCCCATGCTCTTGATGGTGCTTTGTAGTGATGGAGCATATAGCCGAATGTGAAAATCTTGTTTATCAGATTCTGTTTTTGCTCCTGGATCTCAGTGTCGGCGAGACCAACGCCTGCTATATCGAAGAGGTGAGCCTTATGGTAAGCCTCCTTTTCATCAATACTTTTGTCCTCGAAAGCATACTCCAGCTCCTTGCGCCAATAGGTGCGTGAGGCGTTGATGAGGTATCCGAAGAAATGGGATTTCACGCTTTTGATCTCAATGTCAAACTTCGGTCTTCCATCCTCATCTATGGTGCGAGAGATAGCGAACATGTCGTCTAACTTTTTGAAATTGTGATCGATGACATTCTCTTGCCACACGTAGTTTTTCAACGAACTGCCTTCACGCTGATACTCCGTCAAGCCATCCTTGCTGACCTCTACGCTGACTCGAGGAAAGAAGAATAGTTGTGAGTGGTTGGTGTAGCTGGTGAAGTCTAACGTAATCTCTTGCAGTGAGTCGAGCGCTGCGCTGGAGAGCTTCGGGGTATTCAGAACCAGGTTGAGGATATCTCGCTTTTCAGCTCTATCGATGACCCATTGACGGCAGAACTCTCGGATGTCTCTTGTTGTTATGAGCTTGACGATGTTGCCTGTGATGCGAACATACTTAGTAATTGTGGAGTTGTCGTCATGTAAGGTGTAAAAACCATTGAGGCGAAGAAAATTATAGAGGCACGCAGTGTCAATGTAATGGTCCCAGGTGTTGGCCTTTTTGTTGAGCTTGCTCACCCAGAAGCGAGCTGGCATGGCAAGTGTCATAAGATTGCGGAAGTCTTTGCGTGTATTGCGCAACTCCATCCAGTCTCGTAGGTCTTTGCGCCCCTTACCACGGTTGTCATGGTAAGTACGAAGCCATGAAGGCAGCCATATTGTATGAACATCGATGAAGCGCAGAGCTAACTCTGTACCCTTAGCAATGCCCGTCTCGTCAATGTCGGGTATATTGTAGAGTACCTCGACATATTTCATGATTTCTTTGTATTCTTCTTCACTCAACTTGTAAGTCTCGGAGTTGAACCATAGAGGGTGGTAGCCCAAGGATCGGCAACAGAGACTGTCACGCTCTCCACTGCAGATGAAAGCTTCAGGTAACTTCTTTTCCTTGTAAGGCTTGGAGTCATCGGTGTTGGTCTTGTTGTATTCGGCCTCCTCACGTCTGTTAAATTCGTGGTAAGCTGCTTTCAGCTCGGCAAGCCCATTGATGTATGATTTTGGTTTTATGCCTTCAGGTGTATAAGAGAATCGCCATTGCTTTTGATAGTTAAGAGGCTCGTATATCTTAAAGAACTTGACTTCCGGTTTGTCGCCTGAAGCCGGAGATACAAGGCACTCACGCATGAATATCGGATAGTGCTCATTACTGTACTTGATTTTAACCTTGCGGTCTTTTACGTAGCCAATCCATTTGGCAGAGTGCCAGTTGAGGGCATCGACGTGCTCCTGTTTGACGTTTGGACCAAGTACACTCAGCTCGTTGTCGGTAAACTTCTCCTTGAGCTCAAATATGCGAGTGCCGTCTTTCTCCTCTATTGTGGCATCTCGCTCAGCGAAGGTTGGCTTGTTGACATCCTTCTTCAACTCGTCGCTGACGTTGAACTCTGCAGCCAATCGTAGGATAGCATCAGGAAAGCGACTGATGTTTTTCTCTTTCATATAGAGGTCGATAGGTGATTCTGCTACACCTTCGCCTCCAAAGTCCGTCACCTTCCAGCAGGTATCGTATTTTTTGATGCTGCAGGAAGGAGTCTTTTCATTTCTTATGGCAAAGTGTTTTTTGACATTGCCATCGGTACAGTATTTAGCGAAGCAATTTTTAGCATCTGGATATAGTGCGAAGATAATATCCAGACCGTCATTTGTCGCTTGATAAATTTGTTCTGCTTTGATCATATTTCTTTTCCCTTATTAAAATTCGCTTGCAAAGTTATTGCAAAGCAAGCTCAAAACAAAATACTTAATGTCGATAGCCTTAATGCCTTAGAATATGGCACTTAATAACTTTGTTGACAGCATTTGGTTGGGACAGGTTGAGTTCCGAAACAAAACGTCTTTCGTACTCAGCCTGTGTCTCTCGCTCTTTACGGTGTGGGGGGGTAAGGATATCACAGATAACCTTATAGCCTGTTTCTAACGTTATTATTGCTTTCATAATCACTAATTCTTTTTGGGGTACATCCAAGTGGCTCAGAGTTATGCTCTATATATCTGCGAAATAGGGGACAGTATCTTCCATTGATACAGTTCACCCCTATTGGACAGCTTAGGCATTTACTTGGAGGCATCTACTTGTACGTTAAATCTATCGTTGTGGATAAGAAGTTTAGCCTTGATGTATTCCGGTCTTTGCTCCTCCTCGTTCCAACCAATTTCTCTGTAGTCTCTGCTATCGATGTAGCACTCTGAGGCTATTCCATCCCCGGTCCATTCAACGATATGATCTTTGTCGTATTCGTTTTGTGCGGGAATGGTACCAAGTATGCGAATACCAAACTTGGCGTTTTTTCTAACTTCATGTATGATAACATCGGGAAACTTTTCTGTGATAGCTTCCTCGATAGATTTCATTTTAATCTTCTTTTTCATTGTTCTTCATTCTATACTTGATAATACCCTCGACGATGCCGTCCTCTGCATCATCATATGTAATTTCGACATTAGTCGTGCCTTTGTGGAAAATTCCATAGCAAACCTCCGCATTGACATTCGCATCTTCAAAGTCTTTATTGATGGCTTCAAGTTGCTTATGATTGCATCTTATTACAATTTTTCCCATGACCCTTCGTTGATAATTTCATCGACAATATCTTTCTGATATGGCAACCAATTGTCTTTTTTGATTTTGTCATAGATGCCAGATGCAGACATACCAAACTTCAGTTGGAGCGCAAGTATAAACTTGCTTCTCTTTTTTCGAGGAATTTCATTGTACCAAGCCAGCAATGAATTTTTCTCATCATTTTTTTGCTTTTTTTCTTCCATAATTGAAATATTATTATTAACTTTGTTGCAAAGTTACGAATAAAAATCGGAAAATACTAACGATAATAAGTGAAATTACTTATGATAGTAAGTTAAATATTATTAATTAAATGGTATAATTATGTTTAATGGTCAGATACTCAGACAGTTAATAGCGGATGCTGGATTAACTAAAAAAGAGTTTGAAAAGCAAATGTTCGGTAGTAAATCCACCGACCTCTACCATTTGGAGAAAGCAAAGAATCTCCGTAGTGATACTCTTGAGCGTCTGCGTGATGTTTTGAAGTGCTCTATGGATGATCTCTTTACCGCACCATCTTGGGCTTCCAGTGGGACGGGGACTGTTGTGGGCTCTAATAATGTAATGTCCACGGTCGCTATTGGTAATGCTTCGCTTGAATCCCAGTATCTTAAAGAGTTAATCTTGGAGAAGGATAAGCGCATTAGCACGTTAGAAAATTATATAAAATTGTTAGAAAGTAAGGAAAATAGAGACTAAATACGAACGATAGTTAGTAAAATAGTTCTTATTAAATAAGGAACAGGTACAATAAATATTAATTTGGTCTTGGTATTAACAACTTATCTTAGTAGTTTGGACGGTTGGAAAGTTTAGTCCTGCCGCCGCAACTAAATGATGGTAAGAAGTTTTTCTTCTTACCATTTTTTTGTTTTATATCTCTCTTGTTTCCTTAATTGCCTAATAATTTTACCCATGTGCAAAGATTTAACACTTATTTTTTGTTTATGTCGAATAAAACTACTACTTTTGCACATTGATAAATTATTGTGCAACTAAAATCAATATGGAGGTATCTGATCATGTCAATATCCAAAACAAGACAGAAATTGGTAGATGTCGCTAGACAACTATTCGCAAAGAATGGTATTGCTAATACTACCATGAATGATATTGCTGTGGCTTCTGGTAAAGGACGTCGCACTCTTTATACATATTTCAGTAGAAAGGAAGATGTGTATTATGCTGTGATAGAGTCTGAATTGGAGCGCCTTTCTGATAAACTGGATGAGGTTGCTACAAGTAAAATCCGACCACAGGATAAGATTATTGAGTTGATTTATACGCATTTAAGTATGATTAAGGAAACTGTAGTGCGTAATGGAAACTTGAGAGCTGAATTCTTCCGTAATATATGGATGGTGGAAAAGGCAAGAAAAAACTTTGATGAAGATGAAATAGAACTTCTCAGACGTGTTTATGCCGAAGGCAAGGAAGAAGGAGAATTCGACATAGATAATGTTGACTTAGTGGCGGATATTACGCATTATTGTATTAAAGGATTGGAAGTTCCATTTATTTATGGCAGATTGGGACATGGATTGAATGTTGAGTCTAGTAGGCCTTTGGTTGCCAAAGTTGTATATGGTGCTTTAGGAAAATCCGGTCTGAAACTTTAATTATTTCGAGAATTTTTTATTATCTGATATTATCTGAATAGATAAAGAAGTACTAATTCAATTAAAATATTTACAAAATGGGATTATTAACAGGTAAGACAGCCCTTATAACAGGTGCTGCACGCGGCATTGGTAAAGCTGTCGCTATGAAATTTGCTTCTGAGGGTGCTAATATCGCCTTTACAGATCTTGTACTCAATGACGAAATGGCAGCTGGTTTGGAGGCTACCCGTAAAGAAATTGAAGCTCTTGGAGTAACTTGCCGTGCTTATGCAGGTAATGCTGCTGATTTTGAGGAGACACAGAAGACCGTTAAGCAGATTCATGAAGACTTTGGCTCTATTGATGTCCTCGTAAATAACGCAGGTATTACAAAGGATGGTTTGATGCTTCGTATGAGTGAGGCTCAGTGGGATGCAGTTTTGAATGTTAACTTGAAGTCTGCTTTCAATTTCATTCATGCTTGTTCTCCTATTATGCTTCGCCAGCGTGGTGGTTCTATCATTAATATGGCTTCTGTTGTAGGTGTACATGGTAATGCTGGTCAGTGTAACTATGCTGCTTCTAAAGCTGGTATGATTGCGCTTGCTAAGTCTATTGCTCAGGAGTTGGGCCCTAAGGGCGTACGTGCTAATGCCGTTGCTCCTGGTTTCATTGAGACTGCTATGACTGCACAGTTGCCAGAGGATATCCGTAAGGATTGGATGAAGAAGATTCCTTTGCGTCGCGGTGGTCAGACTGAGGATATCGCTAACGTTTGCCTTTTCCTCGCTTCTGATATGTCAAGCTACGTAAGTGGTCAGGTTATCCAGATCGATGGTGGTATGAATATGTAATCTATCCTTTATTAAAAAAATAATGCAGGTAGTTTACGAAGACAACCATATTATAATAGTCTCCAAGAGAAGTGGTGAAATCGTTCAAGGTGATAAAACCGGTGATGAGCCTCTCTCGGAGACTGTGAAAAAATATATTAAGGACAAGTACCACAAACCGGGAAATGTTTTCCTGGGTGTGGTACATCGCCTTGATCGCCCTGTTGCTGGGCTTGTAGTTTTTGCCAAAACGTCTAAAGCTCTTTCGCGTTTGAATAATATGTTCCGTGATGGAGATGTGCATAAGACTTATTGGGCAATAACAAAGAATACGCCTAAGGAGTCAGAGGCGACTTTGACTCATTGGATAGTGAGAAATGAAAAGCAGAATAAAAGTTATGCTTATGACCATGAGGTGAAAAATTCCAAGAAAGCAATTCTAAAATACAAAGTAATTGGTCGTACAGACAATTATACATTATTGGAAGTGAACCTTATGACTGGCCGTCATCATCAGATAAGATGTCAACTTGCTAAAATGGGGTGTCCTATCAAGGGAGATTTGAAATATGGTTCCCCACGTAGCAATCCTGATGGAAGTATTTGTCTTTTATCTCATCATGTTGAATTCCTACATCCTGTATCTAAGGAGTTGATCTCAATTGAAGCTCCGTTGCCGGATGATAATCTATGGCGAGCGATAGCACCAATTTAGAAGTGTTTTAGTCATCTAAACCTTTATGCCTATGAAGAAGTATATCAAATGGAGTGTTTTCATTCTCTTTTCTCCGATACTCCTCATCATGATACTTGCTGTTATGCTTTATTTGCCACCCGTTCAGAATTGGGCAGTAAGGCATGTGGCAGCGTATGCTTCTGAATCTACGGGCATGGATGTTACTGTGGATCACGTAAAGCTGGTATTCCCTTTACGGCTTGGCGTGGAAGGTGTGCAGGTTCTGCAACCTATAGACTCTCTTAAAAATAGCACTAATCTTTCATTGCGTGGAAAAAAAGATACTATTGCTGACATTAGAAAAATGATAGTTGATGTTCAACTGATGCCTATTTTCCATAGTCAAGTGATGGTTGATCAGTTGGATTTCGATGGAATGAAAGTGAATACTGCCAATTTTATTCACGAGGCGCGTATCAAAGGGAATGTCGGAAAACTTAGTGTCCAGGCACATGGTATTGATTTAGCCAATGAGCATGTTTTAGTAGAGAATGCATTGCTCGCTGATGCTAAATTGGCTGTTGAACTAAGCGATACTGTACCTGCAGATACTGCCCCAAGTGAAAACTTTTGGAAAATCAATCTACAAAAGCTGAAATTAAAAAACACTAATCTTACGTTGCATATGCCTGGGGATACTCTTCAGGTAAGTGCTTATTTGGGTAATGCGTTAGCTCAAGAAACGTATCTTGATCTTTTCAAAGGATTATATCAGGTTAAGAAGTTGGATTGGGAAAACGGATGGGTCTCTTATGACAATAATTTCGAAAAGCCCGTTTCTGGTATAGACTTCAATCATCTGGCTTTATCTGGGATGAATTTGAAGGCGGATTCGTTCTATTATTGTGATTCCAAAATAGATGTCAAAATTCGTGAGGCGCAATTTAAGGAAAAGAGCGGCTTGTCTATATCGCAAATGAATGGTAGATTCGTGATGGATTCTACCAAATTAGCATTGCCGGATTTTTATCTCAAGACTCCTGTATCACAGTTGAAGGCTACTGTGGATATGGATATGGATGCTTTCGCTGAGAGTAATCCTGGGCATCTCGCTGCATTGATTGATGGAAGTCTGGGTAAATCTGATTTGATGCTTTTTGCAGGCGATGCAATGCCTGAAAAAATGAAAAAGCTGTGGCCTTATTACCCTCTTAAGTTGAAAGGATCGGTAAAAGGAAACTTGCAGCAATTGGCCTTTGATGGGTTGAAGGCTGTCTTACCTTCTGCTTTTGAAATTTCCGCCCATGGAACAATGGGCAGTTTGACGGATATGAATAAGTTGAAGGCAAATGTCAACTTAAATGCTCGTACCTACAACTTAGGTTTCATTACAGCCATGTTGGAGCCTTCTTTGATGAAAGAAATATGTGTTCCTAATGGTATTGGAATTAAGGGAAATATAAATGTTGATGGTCAACGATATGCTACCAAGTTGGCTTTAACTGAGGGTAGAGGTAGCTTGAATATAGATGCTTCTGTTATCGCAAAAACTAACTCTACTGGTGGAATAGATTTGGGACATCTGGCTTACGATGCCAAAATTCAGGCCAAGAATGTTCAGGCGAAGCATTTCCTTCCAAAACAGAATTTGTATGCTTTTAGTGGTAATATAAAAGCCAAAGGAGTGGGTACTGATTTCTTGTCACCTTCCACCCGTTTGGCTGTTAAGGCTCAAGTATCTTCAGTTCATTATGGGAAATATAAGATAAATAATGTACTGGCGATTGCTCATGTTGCTCACGGAAAGGTGCATGCTGATGTGGATAGTAAAAATCAATTTCTTACAGGGTTGGTAAGTTTGGATGCACTGACTAATACGAAGAAGGTGCAGGCAACTATAAAAGCTGATGTCCGACAGGCAGACCTTTATCTGTTGCAATTGGTAGAAAAACCGATGAAGGCAGCTTTGTGTGGCTACATGGATGTCAATACTGATTTGAAAGATTTTTATAATCTTCAAGCTTCTGTGGGTGATATTACTTTGCGTACAGCAGATAAAGTTTATCGACCTGTAGATGTTCTCTTGGATGTGTTCACGCGTAAGGATACAACTCATGCTATTGTAGATTGTGGTGATTTTCATCTTAATATGGATGCTCATGGAGGGTATAAAAAACTGCTTGGACATATAGATGGATTGCAACGAGAAATATTCAGTCAGATGAAGAATCGCAAGATAGACCAGATTCGTCTTCGCCAGAATTTTCCTTTAGGGCATATTTATCTTTCTTCAGGAAAAAATAATTTTATTTCCCGTTACATCGAATATTGTGGATATCAGTTTAAAACTATAGAGATGGATCTGAGTGCCTCTCCTGTTATGGGATTAAATGGATTTTTTCATGTTGATTCTATGGTGGTCCAAGGTGTTCAGTTGGATACGATACGTGCTCTTGTGCATACTAAGGGTGACACCATCCGCTATTCTGCAAGAATTGAAAATAATAAGAAAAATCCACAATATGTTTTCCGTGCCTTGGTGGATGGTGAATTGCAGGAAAAAGGTTCTGATATTAAGGCAAATCTCTATGATGCCAATAATAAATTAGGTCTTGATGTAGGATTAGCGGCTTTGATGCAGGATAATGGAATCAAAGTTTCACTTACGGATACGCATCCAATTCTTGGCTATAAGAAGTTTAAGGCTAATGCTGATAATTACTTGATGCTCTCTGATGACCAGAGAGTATCGGCTAATCTGTTGTTGACTGCTTCTGGTGGTATGGGCGTGCGAGTCTATTCTAATGATGAAAATGAGGAAGCTTTGCAGGATATTACGGTCAGTTTGAGTAAATTCAATCTGGATAAGGTTCTGAGCGTCATTCCTTATATGCCTGATATTTCTGGCATCATGGATGGTGACTTCCACGTTATTCAGACAAAGGAAGAATTTTCTGTTTCTTCTAATCTGAAGATTGATAACCTTGTCTATGAGAAATGTCCGATGGGCGATGTTGGGTCTGAATTTGTCTATATGCCTAAGAGCGATGGTTCTCATTATGTAGATGGCATTCTGACTTATGAGGGTGAGAATGTAGCAACAGTTAAGGGTACCTATCAGTCTGAAGGAGCCGGATATCTTGATGCTACTGTAGGGCTTGATAAGATTCCGCTTCACTTTATCAATGGATTTGTTCCAGACCAGTTGCTTGGTTTGAAAGGATATGGGGAAGGTGAACTTGCAGTAAAGGGTGCTCTGAATAAACCGCATGTAGAAGGTGAGGTTTATCTGGATTCTGCATATCTGATAAGTGAACCGTATGGAATTTCTATGCGTTTTGACGATGATCCTGTGCGTATCGTAGATAGCAAGTTACTCTTCGAAAACTTCATGATGTATGCAAACAATGAGAGTCCGCTAAATCTGCAAGGAAATCTGGATTTCTCTAATGTGGACAGAATGATGCTCGACTTACGTATGAGAGCTCAGAACTTCCTTTTGATAGATGCTAAGGAGAATTTGCGCTCTGAGGCATTTGGTAAAGCTTATGTCAATTTCTTTGCAATGATGAAAGGTCCTTTGACCAGCCTTCAGATGCGTGGAAAATTGGATGTGTTGGGAAATACAGATATGACTTATGTCTTACGTGAATCAGAACTGTCAACCGATTCTCAGTTGGATGAGTTGGTGAAGTTCACTGATTTTAAGAGTGGTAAGGAAGAGACTATTGTGCGTCCAGCCATTGAAGGATTTGATATGATGCTCAGTATGTCTATTGATGAATCTGCTCATATTCTGTGTGCTCTGAATGAAGAAAAGACGAACTATATAGATTTGATGGGTGGCGGTGACTTGCAAATGAAATATAACCCTGTCGATAATATTCAGTTGACTGGTAAATATACATTAAATAATGGAGCGATGAAGTACTCATTGCCAATTATTCCATTGAAGACCTTTACCATACAAGATGGCAGTTACCTTGAGTTTACGGGTGATCCTTTCAATCCGATTCTTAATATTACTGCGACAGAAAATATGAAATCTACTGTTAATGAGGGACAGGGAACAGGTCGCTCTGTGGATTTTGTGTGTGGTGTGAAGTTGACCCAGACATTGAGTAAGCCAGGTATTCAGTTTATCATTTCTGCTCCTAATGATATGACAATGCAGGATGAATTGAATACAATGAGTATTGAGGAACGAGGTAAAATTGCAGTTACGATGCTTGCATCTGGTATGTATCTTTCTGGTGGAAATACCAGCGATTTCTCTATGAACAGTGCCTTGAGTAGTTTCTTGAACTCGGAAATCAATAATATTGCAGGTTCTGCCATGCGATCTTTGGGACTGGATCTTGGTATGAGCGTGGATAATTCTACGAATGCTTCCGGAGCTTTGCATACAGACTATAATTTCAAGTTTGCCAAACGTTTCTTCAATAATCGTTTGAGTTTCACCATAGGTGGAAAAGTTTCTTCTGGAGCAGAAATGGAGAATGCTGGAAATAACGATTCGTTCTTCAATAATGTAGAGCTGCAATATAGACTTAATGAAGGTGCTTCGCAGTATATCCGTGCTTTTTATAACAACAACACATACGATTGGTTGGAAGGCCTGGTCGGTGAATATGGCGTTGGTTTTATGTGGCGCAGAAAGTTACAACACTTCAAGGATATTTTCCGTTTCAAGACGGAAAAACAAAATGTTCCAGTTGAAAATGTCAGAAAAGATACTATTGTGAGAAAAAAAATGGAGGATAGTACTTCTGTAAAGCCTCGATTCTTTGATCCGTTGAGAGAGAAGCTGTAATAAAATACCTCTTGGTTATCTTTGGTTAATGAATGATTATGAGAAAGAGTAAATTATACATTATTATATATGTGTTGACATTAATAATGTCAATACCTTTTTTGCTGGCATGTTCTTCTACGAGTGCATTAAAAGAGGGGCAGCAGCTTTTTACGGGATTGAAGCCTATTGAATATTCTAATTACGAAAAATCGGGCTATGCAGATACTACAATGTTGGAAATGGAGAATGTGCTGGCTTCGGCTCCAAATGGTGCCCTTTTTGGAAGTAGTTATTATCGTACTCCTTTCCCCGTAAGATTATGGATATGGAATGCCTTTTCGCAGTCAGAAGGAGGTGTTGCTAAATGGATAACAAAGGCTTTTGGTTCTAAACCGAAGCTGATGTCGAATGTAAATCCTCAACTTCGTGCGCAGGTTGCAGAAAATCAGTTGGACAAGTATGGTTATTTTAATGGTAAAGTTACTTACGATGTTGTTACTGACAACAATCCGAAAAAAGCTAAAGTTGCTTATCATGTAGATATGGGACATCTTTGGACGCTTGATACTGTCAAGTATCTTGGATTCCCGAATGAAGGTCAGCAACTGATAGATTCTACCCGAAACCTGGCTGTTATCCGAACAGGTTCGCCATTTAATGTCTCTCGGCTCGAAGAGGAACGTCAGCGTATTACCCGGTTGTTCCGTAATAATGGTTATTATTTTTATAAAAATGGATATGCATCTTATCTGGCTGATACTTTAGGAACGCCGGGTAAGGCAGAAGTTCGTCTGATTATGGCCGACAGTATTGATACTATGGCTTTGCGCAAGTGGTACATTGGTCATGTGAAATTCAATTTTAAAAGAAATTTTATGGAAGAATTGAAAGATTCTTTCGTAAGGGGCAAGCTGGAATTTTACTATAATGGACGAAAGATGCCGATACGTGCAGGAGTTGTTTTGAAAGACTTAAAGCTTTTCCCAAACCGTCTCTATAAGATAGAAAATGAGGAGGCTGCTAAAAATCATCTGCAGGCAATGGGATTGTTTAGCTATACCAGTATTCAGTTTTCGCCACGTCTTTCTTCTAATGACAGGGTGTTGGTAAATGATTCCTGTGTATCCCTGTGTGATACATTGGATGCGACTATCGACTTGGTATTTGACAAACCCTATGATTTCTATATCGAGGCGAATGCAAAGGGAAAGACTACAGGACGAGTAGGACCTGAACTTGTGATAGGTTTGACTAAGAGAAATGCCTTTAAAGGTGGAGAAAAACTGGATATCAACTTGCATGGTTCCTATGAATGGCAGACTATACAACAAGAAGGTGCTAAATCAACTCATATAAATTCCTATGAGTATGGTTCGGATATTTCATTATCTTTCCCACGAATCATAACTCCTTGGAATATGTTTCGCACAATGGCTCAGAACGAGCGACGCTTCAGGGCGGGGCGTTTTCCACGGCGTTTTTATGGAACTCCGACAACTACCGTCAAGACTTCTATGAATGTGCTAAATAGGGCAAGTTATTTTCGTCGTCATGTTGTGTCTGGCGAATTGACATATAACTGGTCCACTTCTTCGCAGCATCATCATTCATTCAGTCCTCTTGTCCTTTCTTACGAGTACATGAATGCTCGAACGGCAGCTTTTGATAGCGTACTATCAAAGCATCCGTATCTCCAGATATCTATGCGCGATCAGTTTGTGCCAAAGATGAGCTATACCTATACCTATAATAGTCCGCTCAACTATCGTCATCCTATCACCTGGTCAACTACGGTGAGCGAAGCTGGTAATGTCTTGGCAACAGGTTATCTGATAGCAGGCAAAAAATGGAATGATAAGGATAAGCAGATGTTTAAAAATCCTTTTGCACAATTTCTTAAGTTAGAGACTGATTTCGTAAAATATTGGAAGTTGACGGAAAAATCCACGCTTGTTGGGCATTTGAATGCTGGTGTAGTCTGGAGTTATGGAAATACGGAAAAAGCTCCTTATTATGAGCAGTTCTATGTAGGAGGAGCCAATAGCATCCGAGCTTTCAATGTAAGAAGTATCGGACCGGGCAAATTTGCGCCTGCTAATAGTAAGTTCTCTTATATAGACCAGACGGGTGACATTAAGTTTGTTGCCAATCTGGAATATAGACCAAGAATTTGGGGTGATTTGTATGGTGCAATATTTCTGGATATGGGTAATGTCTGGAATATCCATGAAGAGGAGTATAGTGAAAATGGAAAATTTTATGCCCGAAACTTTTTTAAACAGATGGCTGTGGGTACGGGTGTTGGTGTCAGATATGACATGGGAATGTTTGTGATTCGTCTGGATTGGGGACTTGGATTGCATCTTCCTTACGAAACTGGCAAGAACGGATTTTATAATATTCACCGATTCAAAGATTCTCATAGTTTTCATTTTGCCGTGGGCTATCCTTTCTAGGAATGCCGGAATTTTAGAAATACCAGAATAAGTTTCTGTAGATATCGACAAAAGTTTCTATAGATGTCGAAAATTATTTTTGAACATCGCATTTAGAATGTTGTAGGCGTTTCTCGGAATACAGTAAAATGTTTTTCTGAATATAGTAAATTGTTCATTGAATGCTATAAAACGACAGAACTTTTACTTTTATTTGATTAAATCAAAAAAAAAGGAGAAAAAATAGTGGCACTCGCAAAATTTTTAGTACTTTTGCAGTCGGTATTAAACTATCAACTATTAATTAATAAATAATATGAAGCCAACACTATTGCTTTTAGCGGCAGGCATGGGTAGCCGCTACGGTGGTTTGAAACAGCTTGATGGTCTAGGTCCTAACGGTGAGACCATCATGGATTATAGCATTTATGATGCAATCCAGGCTGGTTTCGGTAAAATTGTTTTTGTAATCCGCAAGGATTTCGAGGATCAGTTCCGTGAGAAGATTCTTTCAAAATATGAAGGACATATTCCTGCAGAACTCTGTTTTCAGTCTTTGGATGCACTTCCTGAAGGCTTTTCTGTACCAGAAGGCCGTGAGAAGCCTTGGGGTACCAATCATGCCGTATTGATGGCTAAAGATGTTATCAACGAGCCTTTCTGTGTTATCAACTGTGATGATTTCTATAATCGTGATTGCTTTATGGTAATCGGCAAGTTCCTTTCTGAACTTCCAGAGGGTAGCAAGAATCGCTATGCAATGGTAGGTTTCCGTGTAGGCAATACTTTGAGCGACAATGGTACTGTTGCACGTGGTATTTGCTCTAAGGATGCAGATGAGAATCTCACTACTTGTGTAGAGCGTACAGAGATTATGCGTATTGATGGTAAGGTATCTTATAAGGACGAAGAAGGACAGTGGGTAGCTGTAGGTGACAATACTCCAGTTTCTATGAACGTATGGGGCTTTACTCCTGACTATTTCGAGCACAGTGAGGCTTATTTCAAAGAGTTCCTGAGCGATCCTAAGAATATGGAGAACAAGAAAGCTGAGTTCTTTATCCCGTTGATGGTCAACAAACTGATTAATGAAGGTACTTCTACAGTCAAGGTTTTGGATACTACAAGTAAGTGGTTTGGTGTAACATACTCAGCAGACCGCCAGAGCGTAGTTGAGAAGATTCAGAGTCTGATAGATGAGGGTGTTTATCCAAACAAACTTTTCTAATAAGTACTTTTGATAAGATAAATTCGTTTATCCTAATCTTTTTCAGTAAATATATTTCTTTCATGGAGATAAATATATTAAAAGAACAAGAAGCCGCTACCCTTCGAGAGATGATAGCGGCTTCTCATCGTATAGTAATATGTTGTCATAAGTCACCTGATGGTGATGCGATAGGTTCTTCCTTGGGCTGGTTTTATTATTTGCAGTCCTTGGGCAAGAATTCCACAATCTGTGTACCAGATATGATACCAGATGCCATAAGTTGGCTTCCTGGAACAGAAGAAATTATTCGCTATGATAAGCAACCGGAAGCAGTTAAAGCAGCCTTTACTAATGCAGATCTGGTTTTCTGTTTGGATTTCAATGGTGCCAGCCGTCTTGATGAGATGGAACCAGTTCTTACATCTTATCAGGGTAAGAAAGTGATGATAGACCATCATCTGGATCCTTTTATGTCTGTAGATTTACTTATTTCTCATCCTCATATGTGTAGTACGAGTGAATTGATATTCAGAATCGTTTGGCAACTTGATGGTTTTACTCAGATGGATAGCCGATGGGCTACATGCATTTACTGTGGCATGATGACAGACACTGGAGGTTTTGTCTATAATTCTAATGAACCCGTTATCTATCTTATTATCAGTGAACTGCTAACCAAGAACATAGATAAGGACAAAATTTACCGCAAGGTTTTCAATAATTATTCTACCAATTCTATCCGTTTCCGCGGGCATATCATGGATAAGAAACTGCGTGTTTTTGAAAATTTACATGCCTCTTATTATTGTGTTACTCGCAAGGAGATGGAGCAATATCATTTCATAAAAGGCGATTTGGAAGGCTTGGTAAATGAACCGCTGCGTATTCGTGGCCTTAAATTCTCGATATCTTTGCGCGAAGACACAGAGGTAAAGAACCGCGTGCTGGTGAGTCTTCGTTCGGTAGACGATTTTCCTTGTAATGAGGTTGCAGCCAAGTTTTTCAATGGTGGAGGTCACCTTAATGCCTCAGGCGGAAAGTTGATGACTACGATAGAAGAGGCAGAACAGATAGCATGCAAGGCAATAGAGGCCTATGCTCATTTGTTGCAATAATAGCGATAATTATGTTAAGTATTGGATAAAGACTATCGTTTGGATGGTAATAAGTGATAAATAATAATAAAATCACCTATTATCTCTCGGTAGTCTGTTATCTTTTTTGTACCTTTGCCACTAAAATGAATATAATTTAGGTAATGAAGAAATTTTTATTTATAGTAATAGCCTTTGCTGCCCTCTTTTCGATGGCGGCATGTAACGATTCAGAGACATACGCAGATCAGCGAAATAGAGAGCGTGATTCTATCAATGCTTTCCTCCGTAATGAAAAAATTACGGTGATAAACGAGAAGCAATTCAAGGAGCGCTGGGAAGCTAAGAAGACAAATCCTGCTATTGTTTTGACTGATACCTCTGCAGAAAAGAACGAATATGTACTCTTTGAGAGTAATGGTATCTATATGCAAGTAGTAGAGCAGGGCTGCGGTGACTATATACAGCAAGGTAAATCAGAGGAAGTTTTGGTACGTTTTGATGAGTATAATGTCAATACGCGTGCCAATATATCAGATGAGTCTCTTTGTCTGAGCAATAATCTTCCGGCGTATTCATACTATATTGATAAATTGAAGGTAACGAATACTTCCGGTACATTTACAGGCATGCTTGTTGAGCCTAAGAAGAGCGTTTTTGGCTTGGCTTATAATTACAGTTCTTATACTGGTAGTTATAGCAGTACTATTCCTTCCGGGTGGCTTATTCCATTCAGTTGGGTAAAGATAGGTCGTGGAAATGCTGAGGGCGAGAAAATTGCTCATGTGCGCCTCCTGATTCCTCATACTTACGGTTCTACTCAGGCATCAGCTAATGTGAATGCCTATTTTTATGATATGACATTGCAGAAGGGTCGTTAAAGGCCTTTCTGCATCTTTATTTTCTATAGTAAACGATAAAAATATTAAATAAGGTGTTTTATGACATTAATTAAGTCAATCTCTGGTATCCGTGGTACTATTGGCGGACCAGCAGGCGATACGTTGAATCCCCTCGATATCGTGAAATTTACTTCTGCTTACGCTACTTTCATTCGTCGTAGTGGTGCTTCTAAGAGTAATACAATCGTGGTAGGACGTGATGCGCGTATCTCAGGAGAGATGGTAAAGAATGTAGTTTGTGGTACTTTGATGGGTATGGGTTACGATGTGCTTAACATCGGTTTGGCTACTACTCCTACTACCGAACTTGCTGTTACTATGAGTGGCGCAGCCGGTGGTATCATCATCACCGCTTCTCATAATCCGCGTCAGTGGAATGCTCTTAAACTTCTTAACGAGAAGGGTGAGTTCTTGACTGCTGCTAATGGTAATGAGGTGTTGAGTATTGCTGAGAAGGAAGATTTTGAATATGCCGATGTAGATCATCTTGGAAAATATACTGAAGACAATTCATACAACAAGCGTCACATTGATTCTGTACTTGCTCTGAAACTTGTGGACGTAGAGGCTATTAAGAATGCTCATTTCAAGGTTTGTGTAGATTCTATCAACTCAGTAGGTGGTATTATACTTCCTGAATTGCTGGATGCTCTTGGTGTAGAATATACCTTTTTGAATGGGGTTGCGAATGGCGACTTTGCTCACAATCCTGAGCCATTAGAGAAGAACCTTGGTGGTATCATGGATGAATTGAAGAAGGGTGGATACAATATGGGTATCGTTGTGGATCCTGACGTTGACCGACTGGCTTTCATCTGTGAGGATGGCAAGATGTTTGGCGAGGAATATACATTGGTAAGCGTTGCAGATTATGTATTGAGCAAAACTCCTGGTAACACGGTTAGCAACCTTTCTTCTACTCGTGCGCTTCGCGATGTAACGGAGAAGCATGGTGGCAAATATACAGCTGCTGCAGTAGGTGAGGTGAATGTTACTACCAAGATGAAGGATGTCAACGCTGTAATTGGTGGCGAAGGCAATGGAGGTGTTATCTATCCAGAGAGTCACTATGGTCGTGATGCCCTTGTTGGTATTGCTCTTTTCCTGAGTAGTCTGGCTCATAAGGGATGCAAGGTTAGTGAGCTTCGTGCTTCCTTCCCTAACTATTTTATCGCAAAGAACCGTATCGACTTGACTCCTTCTACCGATGTGGATGCCATCTTGGTGAAGGTGAAGGAACTGTATGGTCAGGAGAAGGATGTTACTGTAACTGATATTGATGGCGTAAAGCTCGATTTCCCTGATAAGTGGGTTCACTTGCGTAAGAGTAATACTGAACCTATCATCCGTGTATATAGCGAGGCTTCCACCATGGAGGAGGCTGATGAACTTGGTAAGAAATTAATGCAGGTAGTTTACGATATGCAGTAATCTGTATCTATCTGATGTTTAGATAAAAAAAGAAGAAGTCATACCGTAATTTACCGTATGGCCTCTTCTTTTTTATTATTTCCTTTTCTGTCTTCTTATTATTTTTTCTTCCTTTGGTTTTTTGGGGCTCTCTATCTCTATTTTTCTTTTCCTAGGTATGTTTTTCTTTCTTTTTTCTTTTGTAAGATTTTACTCTTCTGCCAGTTCCTTCATGGCATCATTCAGCGTATTAAATAATACGTTGATGTTCTCCTCTTCATTCTTACAGGCTTCCTTGAAGAGTGCTACTGGGTCTTCCGTACTGCTTGTGAGCGGAGTTTCATTGAGCAGAATGTTCACATTGTTGAGAAGCATTCCATGCAGGGTAGGCATGTGGAGTTGATGTTGTTCGCCTTCCTTGCTACCGCATTTCAATCCTGCAGCGTATGCCTTTACGATGATGCGTACCAGCAGATGGATGGCCATAGGTTCGTCAGCGAGGCTGATGAGGATGCCATGGGTGTAGTCGCGCACATGCTCTTCGAGAGTAGTGAATTTACCTTGTAAGAGCCAGGTAAAATTGCGCTTATATTCACTTTCCATTGCTTTGTATAGTTGTGGACTCTTGCAGGCGATACGTAGGTAGTCGAGCATGCTTGGCTCAAAGGTGGTATCGGCTGCCTTCATTCCTTCGAAATTTTTCTTCATACGTTCGTTAGCTTCCTCTGCTGTCTTATAGTTGAGACGAACAAGTGTAGAGAACATTACATCGAAGAAATATTGATTTACCTCTCCATAGTGGTCGAGCATCAGCTGTTTGATTTCTTTCGGATCATTCTTTTTCTTGAAGTCATCTCCACCTACGGTTGCGTCGATGATACCGCGTGCGTACGCCTCGAAGAAAGCCCTCACAAAAGAAGCTACGGCCTTGTAACTATTTATTCTTTTCATTGTTTCTTATTCAAAAGTCTTAAATTCATAGCCTTGTTCTCTTAGCCATTCGATGGATTGAGGCAAGGCTGTTTTCAGTTTTTCTATACTTTTCAGTGAGTCGTGGAAGGTGATAATGCTGCCGTTTCTGGCATATCTTTTCACGTTGTTTACCACATCTTCAGCTGTGAGCCATTTAGAATAGTCTCGCGTCACCAGATCCCACATGATTACCTTGTAGGTGCGGTGCAGCCACCAGTATTCGCTTGGTCTCATCCATCCATGTGGAGGTCTGAACAAGTGGGCGTGAATCAATTCGTTTGCTTTGTTGGTATTCAGCACATAGGAGATGACACGGTGTTTGAAAGCTCCGATGTGATTGAATGTGTGATTTCCCACCTGGTGTCCTTCTTCTACTATCTGGTTGTACAAATCGTGATGGCGCAGTACGTTTTCTCCTACCATGAAAAAAGTTGCTTTCACATTGTATTTCCTCAAAATTTCGAGAATGATGGGTGTGGATTCTGGTATCGGACCATCGTCAAAGGTCAGATAAACGGAATGTTCTTTTTTGTCCATTCTCCAGATTGCCTTCGGATAAAGCCATCGGAGCCATTTTGCTGGTTGCTCTATGAACATTTGATTCCTATTTTTATGAATTGATAAAACTTATTGGCTCTATGCTCTAAAGAAATCCTCTTGATGGGAGCCTTTTGCTTATAGACTCTTTTCCCTTGAGAAACCTCTTAATTAGAGTCTTTTAAAACTAATAGGCTCTATTACTTGTGAGTTTAGAGCCTTTTAGTAAATTTATAGAGTTAAAATACTTGATTGATGCCTGCAGTTTTGGAACAGAGCCTTTATAATTATCTGTATAACATGATAGGGCAGTTTTCAGACCGCCCTATCATGTTATTCTATATAGAGAGATACATTTTACTGGAAATTTTCTGGAATCTTGCCAAGAGAATTCTTTTAATAACTCTCTTTATAGGGAAACCTTGTTTAGGATTCCCATGAAAATCCCAGTTGAATTTTCCTAATGGCTTTCTTTATTAGAAAGTTTCTCCTTGTAAAAGTTTCTCTTAATTTCCTGCATTTGGCATCTGACCTCCTCTGCCGTGATACAAAGTATAGAGCTTGTTGAGTTGGTCTTCATACTTCTTGGCAGTCTTCTGATCTATCATGCTTGCTACCTCGCAGGTGCTCTGCATAATCATGATCTGACGGATGCAGTCGTTCTGTGCCTGAGCGAAACGGTTGGCATCGAGTGACAGATAGTAGCTCAGATACTGGCTGGCAGTTTTCCAAACCTTGCCTACGTATTCAGCTGCCTTCTGCTTCTGCCCAGCGAGAATCCATCCACGAGCCATATCAAGACCACCACTCATGTAATCGATTGGCACATTATAGTCTGGTATCTCAACATCAGCTTTCTTCAGAATGTCGATAGCCTTCTTGTTCTTATGCTCTGAAAGCAACTGGAGGGCTGTCTGGGCGAGCAGGCGACGGTGTGTATAGCACATACGCATAGTTGTCTCGTCGATGTAGAGTCCTTTCTGTTTCAGATTGCCGAACTTGAAACGGGTCATGATGTTATGATAAGCCTTCTCAGTATCGAAATTCTTAGCACCTGGTTTGTTGGTGGTGAAAGGAGTAATACGGTTTACGAGACCCTCCTGTACGAAGTTGTCACCCAGATTCATGTAGTTGTCCTCACCTACAGTCAGTGCTACGTAGATAGGGCGTACCCAGTTGCATTGAGCTATCATTTCCAGCATCATCAGGTCGCCCTTGTAGAGTGCGGTCTTTCCTGCGAGAGAGATAACCATCTTGTCTGGTATTGTATCAGAAGCCATCATCATGCCACTCTTCTTTACAGCCTCCTTGTCGATAGTCACGTAGAGGGTATCTGTTGGAATAATGTGCAGGTCTGGATTCTTGCTTCTTACCCAATATTTCAGCACATTCTTCAGTTCGAACGGTTCATCGCCAAACTGTTTCTTGGCTGCTTCTGGATTCTGCTTATAGAATTCGAGAATCTGCTGCTTTGCTCCTGGTTCTACAGTTACGTACTCATTGGTTCCTGAACAGAAATCAAGTCTTGGCCATGTGATTGGCACTGAAGGAGAGTTGTAGGCAGGGCGCTTCATCTGGTCGATGTACCAGTCGGTCTGCAAGTAGCTCAGGTTACAAACGCGAGCATCTGTACCTACGCCTTCTACTTCCTGATTGTACCAGAGTGGGAAGGTATCGTTATCTCCGTTAGTGAAGATGATAGGATTTCCCTTCTCCTGGAGTGACATCAGATAGTTCTGTCCGAAATCACGGCAAGTATAGCGGTTGCTGCGGTCGTGGTCATCCCATGTCTGGGAAGCCATTTGTATTGGCACGAGTAGTGTGATGACGGCTACGATGGCAGAGATAGCGGTACCACTCAACTTCGCCTTCTTTTTCAGGAGGTCGATGATGGCGAGTACACCCAGACCACACCAGATGGCGTATGCATAGAATGATCCTGCGTATGCGTAGTCGCGCTCACGTGGCTGCATTGGAGTCTGGTTCAGGTAGATGACGATGGCAAGACCAGTCATGAAGAACAGGAAGAACACTACCCAGAACTGCTGGATACCGATAGGAAGGATTTCTTCTACTTCCTTTCCGTTCTTGATTACCTTGCGCTTGCGTGTGTACCATGCTTGCCAGAAGAGACCGATGAGACCGAGTATCAGAGGCATGCAGTAGAATACGTTGTGCCCCTTGTTGTTCTTCAGGTCATCTGGAAGTTTACTCTGATCACCGTAGAGCGAGTCGTCGATGAATGAGAAACCGGTTATCCAGTTTCCGTGCTCAGGTTCTCCGTTGCCCTGAATGTCGTTCTGGCGACCAGCGAAGTTCCACATGAAGTAACGCCAGTACATAAAGTTGCACTGGTAGGAGAGGAAGAAGCGGATGTTGTCCACCTGTGAAGGTATCTTCACCATGATGTTTTCTCCGCATCTGTCGTAAGGCACTTCTGTGCCATCTACACCACCCATCCAGTCCTCGTAAGCCTGTGCATGTGCTGCGTCATACATACGAGGGAAGAACATATTCTGAGCGTACTGGTATTTGTTCTTATGGCTTACGATGAAGTATGAGTCCTTCTCGTCTGCAGTTGCTTTTTCCTTGCGCTGATATACCGGTGCACCTTCTTTCATCTCAGGTTTGCACATGTCGCCTTCCACCTGGAGTGCCACCTGCGATGTGTATGCCTGGCCATAGAACAGTGGACGGTCGCCATACTGGTCGCGGCTCAGGTAGCTACCTAAGGTAAAGATATCCTCAGGAGAGTTCTGATCCATAGGAGGGTTGGCAGAAGAACGGATTACGATGAGTGCATAGCTGGAATAGCCGATCATTAGCATCAGCATGCAGAGCAGAGCGGTGTTTTTGATGCGCGCAGAAACGAGAGGCAAGAGTTGCATCTTTTTCTTAGTGATGCCCGTTGTCTCGTCCACGCCTGTTGCTACTTCTTGCTTGCGCTTGTATCCCAGTATAAACCAGAGGATAGCCATTACTATCACACCGCAGATTACTGCGCTCCAGCCGTATCCGTAGAATGGGATTCCGAGCATGCCGAAGCCCAGAATGAAGGCGATGTTCTGTCGCTTTACGTTCTTGTCTGTTGCATTGTATGTTTCGTAGATGCCCCAGATAACGGCAGCCACGAGGCAGATGATATAAACGATTTCTCCTGTATTGAATGGGCAACCGAGTACGTTGACGAAGAACAACTCAAACCAGCCGCCTACAGTGATGATACCAGGTACTACTCCATAGAGTACTGCTACAACTACTGCAAAAGAGAGAATCAATGCGAGCAGTGAACCCTTGAGATTGGCATGTGGCACCTTTTTATAATAATATACGAGTACGATGGCCGGGATACAGAGCAGGTTGAGCAGGTGTACACCGATACTCAGACCCGTCATATAGGCGATGAGTACAAGCCAGCGGTCGCTGTGAGGCTCGTCGGCATGGTCTTCCCACTTCAGTATCAGCCAGAATACTACAGCTGTGAATGCAGATGAGAACGCATAGACCTCACCCTCTACTGCAGAAAACCAGAAGGTATCGCTGAAGGTGTAGATGAGTGCGCCCACCATACCTGAGGCTTCGATGGCAATCAGTTTGCTGGTGGTCATCTCTTTCCAGTCGCTGATGATGAGTTTACGTGCCAGATGTGTGATAGTCCAGAAGAGGAACAGGATACAAACGGCACTCAGGAGTGCGCTCATCGTGTTCACCATCTTGGCTACCTGTGTGGCATCGCTGGCGAAATGTGTGAAGAAATTGCCTAAAAGCATGAAGAAAGGTGCCCCAGGAGGGTGACCGATTTCTTGCTTGTAAGCAGTAGTGATAAACTCAGGACAGTCCCAAAAACTGGCTGTCGGTTCAATTGTGGAACAATATACGAAGGCTGCAATGACAAATGCGACCCATCCAAAGATATTGTCCACTAATCTGTACTGTTTCATTATGGTTTATAAACTTTAATGTTTTATATTTCTATATAACTTTATTTTCTATGTATATAACTTTATTTCTATATAACTTTGCAAAGGTAATAAAAAGAAAAGATATAATTGTTGGCGAGTTGCGTTTTTTAGATTATATTATACATTTTCTATTCTTTACCAGCCTTCGCTCCTAAATTTTGCTAACTCTCAATGCTACAATGCATGTAGCAAAGAGTAATGAGCAGCATCAGTATTCTTTCTAAACCTTCAGGAAATGTTCCTCTAGTTTTTCTTTTGGCATATCTGTCGTGTCATGATAGTGCAGGTTGTGGTTTACGCAGGCCACGTGTTTTACATTATTGAGAACCTCCGCTATGTCGTGACTTACGATGATGATGGCACATTCCTTGTTGATCTGTTCCAGCATTTCGTACATCTGCTTTTGAAATCTGCGGTCGATGTAGGTATTCGGCTCGTCGAGAATGACGACATCTGGCTTGGAAACGATGGCACGTGCCAGGAGTACGCGCTGGAGTTGTCCGCCGCTCAAAGCTCCTATGTGCCTGTCTTTAAAGTCGGATATCTGCATTCTTTCCAAGGTTTCTGCCACTTGTTGGTGGTGTTGCTTGGTATATCTGGTAAAGAGGCTCTTGCTCTTGCTCAGTCCTGAGAGAACTACCTCATATACAGAGATAGGAAATTGCTTGTCTAAGTCGTTATATTGTGGGAGATATCCCATTGATATTTCTTTTCCCTCGCTGCAGAAATGAATACTTCCCTCGGTTGGCTTCTTTAGTCCCAAGATGAGGCGCATAAGTGTGGTCTTGCCACCGCCATTGGGACCGATGATGCCAAGATAATCGTCCTGATAGACGGTCAGATTGATATCCTTGAGCACCTGCTTTCCGTCGTATTCTGCAGATACATGTTCGATTTGAATGATTGGTTTTGACATATTTTCCTTTTTAACAATAGCACTTATTTCTTTCCCGATTGGGCTATTTCTTTTGTAATCAGGAGCATCTGTCCCTCCCAGTCGTAGCTTAGCGGATTGATTTCCACGGCTTTCGAATGGGTAGCACCGATGAATACCTGAATATTTCGGTTTGAGAATTCTTTTTGTACGAAGATGATATTGATGTCTTCGCTCTTTGCACGCTGTATAAGTTCTTTCAACTGCGTAATGCTTGGTTCCCTTCCTTCTTCTTCTATCGCATACAGCTTCAGTCCGTTTTCCTTGGCGAAGTAGGTTAGGGTAGGATGGTAGATAACGAAACTTTTCTGTTTCTCTCCCTTGATGGTGGACAGATACTTGTCTATCTCGTTCTGCAGTTTATCCAATTTGTTCTTTCTGAAATCCCTCAACCTTTTCTTGTATTCCTCAGCCTTTTCAGGATATTTGTCCATCAGGGCTTTGGCGATGTTGGAAGTGATGATATCAGCACTTTTGATGCTCATCCAGGTGTGTGGATCTATATTTCCGCTCTGCGTTTTGAGCATTCTGATACCTGCGGATGTGTCTATCACTTTCATGTTGGGTGCATTCTGTTGCAGTTTCTTCATCCAAGTTTTTTCAAATCCTATCTGTCCTACTTTAAAATAGAATACGCTTTTCGAGAGGTCAACCATTTGTTGTGGGGTAGGCTCGTAAGTCTCTGGACTGCTTCCGGCAGGCACCATCACGTTGACATTCACATCGTTGTCAGCTATTTGTTCCACGAAATATCTGAATGGTTCTATAGTTACAGTTACGGTGGGCTTGTTTGGATCTAAGTCATCCTTTCCATTGTTGTAGCTATTGCCATTCTTGCAGCTTGCCAGCATGCAGATGCATCCTGTTATTATGCAGCTGCTTAATATAATAAGGTGTAGGAATCTTTTCATTTATCTTCTCTTATTGTTTAATTTTTAATGTTATAAAGTTTTTTAAATAAGACTTTCTGTCATTTCTTTGGTTGGACTTTCGTTCCTTTCCTCTTTTTAGAACTTTTAGCTCTTGTCTTATAATTCGCTTTTGCTTTATTCCTCTTATAGAATCATTTGTTTTCTACTCAGAAGCGTTTTATTCAGAAGATAAAGCTCAGCCCATATACAAGCAGCACATATCTCAATACTTTACCGATTGTTATGCTGAAAATAGAGATGGGGAGGTTGGCTCTTGTGAGCCCGAGTACGATTGTGATGGCGCTCCCCAATAGCGGCAGAAAGGCGAAGAATCCCATCCATGCTCCGCGACCAGCCATGAATCGCTCCGCTTTATCGAGACTTTCTTTCTTCACGTGGAGATATTTTTCTATCCATTCCATCTTTCCCATCCTTCCGAATCCATAGTTGAACATAGAGCCGAGTACGTTTCCGATGCTTCCGTAGATGATGAGTGGCACGGGCTCGAGTCCGGCTGCCTGTAGGCCTGCCATTACAGCCTCGCTGCTGAATGGAAAGAAACTGCCTGCCAGAAATGCTGCCAAGAGCATTCCCCAATATCCCCATTCTACTAATAATCCTATAATCAAATGCACTTTATTTACTTTTTAAAACTGACATTACTGATATTGACATCGCTCTTTTATCTTTTGCTTATCCTTTTCTGCTTTATTGCAGCAATGCTACAGGAGGCACGAAGATGTTGAACAACGTGATAAACATCGTGATCAAGATAATGGCGATGAAAGCAATATTGGTAATCTTTCCTTTGGTAAAGGTGATAAAATGGGCGATGAGTGGAGCCGTGTTGGCTATCATGATGCCGCAAAGTTCGTTCTCGTGCTGGGGCTGAAGTATCATGAATACCCAAGTCACAATGCTCAGCGTGATGAATGAATCGTAGATCATGCGTGTGCGTATCTTATCGGCATAGCTTGAATGGATGAAATGAATGGTTCCGAGAAGACCCAGAATGACAATAAAACCGTAATTGATGAGCTGATGAAGGGTGATCTGGGAGTAATCGAACAGTTTCTGATAATCGATGATAGCCGTAAAGTGGTCGGAAAGTGCCTGAAGATTGTCTGTATAGGCGAAATAGCCGGATACAAACCAGTAGGGAGCTATTACTCCTATCAGCGAAGCTAAAAATGTGCGGGCACTGAAACAGTTGGAGAAGAATATCATGCAGAGCCAGAGTATCGGCAGATAGTAGAAGACCTGTATGAACACCAGAGAAGCTAGACCGATGCAAAAATAGGCATAGAAAGCCCATCCCGCTGCATGACGATCCTGATAACAGTTCCAGATGATCAGCGTGAAGGCGATGAAGCACATGGTCACGATGCTGGCTTTCATCGATGGATTGGGCAGGCTGGCCATGGTGATGAGCACCAGAAAACTGCAAGATACCATGCGGCTATAGGTGCGCATGAGTGAATTGCGATTATTCAACTCTACCATGAGCAGGGTAGAGATGATGGTAAAGGCGAACTGTGCCCAGATGTTATCCATTATAAAGCCTACTGCAACCCAAACCAGAGCGGCAAGGGTTGCAGTGACAGGTAATGAGAAGCGGCTTGCCGCTATCTTGTTTTGTAATCTTTTCTTTCTTAACATCTATATCAATGTTAAATGTCAAATGCTAAGTGCTAAATTGTTAAATTTCTAATTTCACATTAAAAACTAAAGGTCCTGACCGATATCAGAGCGGAAGTACTTGTCGGTGAACTGAATCTTCTGAGCCTCTGCGAAGCTCTTCTTCAAAGCCTCCTCCTTGTCCTTGCCATAGCTGCTTACGCAGATTACTCGACCGCCGTTGGTTACCACCTGACCGTCTTTCATGGCTGTACCGGAATGGAATACTACAGAGCCTTCTACCTGGTCGATGCCTTCGATAGGGTATCCCTTCTTGTATGCCTCAGGATAGCCGCCGCTCACGAGCATCACGCAGACTGCTGCACGCTCGTCAAACTCGATGGCTCTCTGGTCGAGGTCGCCTGCAGCTACTCCCTCAAAGAGGTCCACGATGTCGCTCTTCAGTCGGAGCATTACGCTCTCGGTCTCAGGGTCGCCCATACGGCAGTTGTACTCGATGACCATAGGTTCGCCCTCTACATTGATCAGACCGAAGAAGATGAAGCCCTTATAGTCGATATTCTCCTCTGCCAGACCCTCTACGGTAGGACGGATGATGCGATCTTCCACCTTCTGCATCCACTCCTTGGTAGCGAAAGGTACTGGGGTTACGCTGCCCATACCGCCTGTGTTCAGACCGGTATCGTGCTCGCCGATGCGCTTGTAGTCCTTAGCTTCTGGCAGAATCTTGTAGTTCTTGCCATCGGTAAGTACGAATACTGAGCACTCGATACCGCTCAGGAATTCCTCGATTACCACGCGGGCAGAAGCATTGCCAAACATACCTCCGAGCATCTCCTTGAACTCCTTCTTGGCCTCTTCGAGAGTAGGGAGGATGAGTACGCCCTTGCCTGCGCACAGACCATCGGCCTTCAGTACGTAAGGAGCCTTCAGGGTCTCCAGGAACTTCAAGCCTTCCTCTACGTGCTCGCCGTCGAAGGTTTCGTATTGGGCTGTCGGGATGTTGTGGCGCTTCATAAACTGCTTGGCGAAGTCCTTGCTGCCTTCCAGTACGGCACCTGCCTTGGATGGTCCGATCACTGGGATGTTGTGGGTGCGAGGATCGTTCTTGAAGTCGTCGTAAACACCCTTTACCAATGGGTCTTCCGGACCAACGATTACCATATCGACTGCATTTTCTACTGCGAAGTTTTTGAGAGCTTCGAAGTCGTCAGCCTTGATATCTACGTTCTCGCCGACATTCTGTGTACCGGCATTACCTGGAGCGATAAAGAGTTTCTCCACTTTCTCGCTCTGAGCGATTTTCCATGCTAAGGCGTGCTCACGGCCACCGCCTCCTAACAATAAAATTTTCATTTGCTGTAAGTTATTGTTTGTTATTGATGTAGGAGTAAACTCCTCTTTCTCGGGGAGCTTACTCCTAAGTTTTTACTTGAGATAATCGAAGAAATAGTTGCTGATGCGCTCATGCAGGTGAGTGCTCTGGTGTCCGCGCATATTGTGAGGCTCACCTGGATAGACGAAGAAGTCTGGCTGAGTGCCGGCTGCGATGCAGGCCTTCAGGAAGGTGAGACAATGCTGAGGCACCACTGTTACATCGTTGAGGCCCTGGATGATCTGCAACTTGCCTTTCAGATTCTTGGCCTGATAGAGCAGAGAGGTCTTCTTGTAGCCCTCCAGATTGGTCTGAGGAGTGTCCATATAGCGCTCGCCATACATTACCTCGTACCAGTGCCAGTCGATGACAGGGCCACCTGCCACGCCTACCTTGAATACCTCTGGATAGTGGGTCATCAGCGAGATGGTCATGAATCCGCCGAAGCTCCATCCGTGTACTCCGATTCTGTCGGCATCCACGTATGGCAGGGTCTTCAGATATTCCACGCCCTGCATCTGGTCTTGCATTTCCACCTGTCCCAACTGGCGGAATGTAGCCTGCTCGAAAGCCTTGCCACGGTTCTCGCTGCCTCTGTTGTCGAGGATGAAGAGCAGGTATCCCTTCTCTGCCATGTAGGTTTCCCATCCGCGGCTGGAGTAGTTCCAGCGGGCATCCACATTGTGGGCGTGAGGACCACCATATACATATATTATAGTAGGATACTTCTTGTTAGGGTCGAAGTTCACTGGCTTCACCATGCGGTAGTAGAGGTCTGTCTCGCCGTCGTTGGCCTTGATGGAACCGCAACTGTACTCTGGCACGTTGTATCCCTTCCAAGGGTTTTCGGCTGTGAAGTAAGCCGTGCGCTTGCCGTTGGCAGTATTTACGATAGCTATCTTGCGAGGCAGGGTAGGAGTGGAGTAGTTGTCGTAGATGTACTCTCCGTTCTGGCTCAGCGTAGCGTTGTGCCATCCCTTGCCGCAGTCGTCTATCATCTTTCGCTTGCCGGTCTTGGTATCCACGCTGAAGATGTTGCGCTGGATAGGTGAGCACTCGTTGCTGGCGATGATGATGCTCTTGTTCTTGGCATTGAAGCCGAGCACGTCCATCACTTCCCACTTGCCGCTTGTCAGCTGCTTGATTTCGAGCGACTCTGTGTTGCTTGCCATGCGGCTGCCGTGCTTGCCTAAGGTGCAGAGGTAGAGGTGGTTGTAGCCATCCTTGCGGCTCTGCATGATGAAACTGCTGCTGTCCCAAGGCAGGAACTGGATAGGGTGGCATGGCTCTACGTATTTCTCGTCGGTCTCACGATACAGTTCGCCAGTCTTCTCGCCCGTCTCTGCGCTGTAGGCAGTCAGGCGGCAGTCGTTCTGGTCGCGGTTCAACTCAAACATATAGATGGTCTTGCCGTCCGGGCTCCATGCGATATTGGTGAAGTAGCGGTCTGTAGGGTCGCCAGCTTTCAGATAGATGGTCTTTCCGGTGAGGCAGTCGAATACGCCTACGGTCACCTTGTGTGAGGTCTCTCCTGCCATCGGATATTTGTCTGGTGCCGGAGTGGCGATGCAGCTCTGAGTCTCCGGATGGTCGAATCCGATTTCCGGGATGTCCACCTGCGGATAGTCGGTCACCATGCTCTGATCCATGCGGTAGAATGCTAACTTCTCTCCGTTCGGGCTCCAGAATGTGCCCTTTGAGATGCCGAATTCATCGCGATGAACGCTCTGTCCATATACGATTTCGCGGCTTCCGTCGGTAGAAATCTGGAAATCGTGCGATTTCTTGTCCTTGGTCATGGCATTGTAGTTGGCCACGTCGAAGGTGCGCACGTACAGATTGCTGCCCTTGAGATAGGCAAATGCATTCTGCTGGGCATTGGCTTCCAGCAGGCTTTCGCCTTCAGCATATTCCATTTCGCTGATGAGCTTGTGCTTCTTGAAATCGATGGTGAACAGCTTGCTGCCGTTGCTCACCATTACGATGCTTTTGCCTGCGAATGGGAACTGTGCATTGTACAGAGCTCTTACCTTGATATCCTTGGTAGGTGTTATCCACTGGTTGATCTGGTCGATGCTGAAGAGCTTGGTCTCCTTGCCCGTCGCCTTGTTGACGAGATAGCAGGCGTCGATGTCCTGTCTTACGAGTTCATCGCCCCACCAGGTGCACCAGCGGTTTTTCGCTACCATGTTGCGGTAGTTGTTGCCTCCGAAGTTCAGGTCTTCCAGTGTGAAGGCCTTGTCTCCCTTCTGGGCAGCCACTACTGGGAATGTTTCTGTATGAGTCTTTGAAGCCTTGCCCTGTGCCGAAGCCTCGCCGGCATTCATAGCCATCATTGAAATCATAGCGGCGAAAGTTAATTTATAAATTGAATTCTTTAGAATCATACTTTTCTTTAAAAAAATATTTCTGTTATTTCCTCATGCAGTGTTTTGCTGCATGAGGTCTTAACTTGTTCTTTCTTAATCCTCATCGTAATTGGAGAAGTCACGCTTTCCTCCACGCTTGAAATCTCTGCCGCCCTTGCGGTCGCCCTTGAATCCGCCGCGCTTTCCGCCGAAGTCCTTGCCGCCCTTACGGTCGCCTTTGAATCCACGGCCTCCGCGCTTGTCGTCATCATCGCCTCTGCGGCTGTCGCTGATGCGAGGTCTTCCTCCACGGCGAATTTCCTCGCGGCGCTTCTCGAAGTCCTCGAGTCGGTGGGTATGGAACTTGAATGAACGGATGTCGTCTTCCTCGTTCTCAGTCTCCTCAGTGATACGCTTCTTGAATTCGCGTTCCTTCTTGAATCTGTGCTTCTGAGCCATCTCTTTCTTCTCGGCATCAGTCTTCACTACACCGCCCTCAGAGCGGAAGTCCTTCATCTTGCCGTCGAACATTACGTACTTTCTGAATTCGCATTCCAGACTGCCGTTGAATACCGGAATCTTGATAGAAGGCTTCAATCCTATCTGCTCGAAACATTCCTCGCGGTAGCTCAGCACCCAAGCCTCGTTGCCGGCAAAAGCCTTCTTGAATCGCTCGCCTATCATCTTATAGGTGTTGAGGAGGTTAGGGGTAGAGATGCGCTCTCCGTATGGAGGATTCATCACGATGATGCTCTTCTCGGCAGGCTGCTGGAAGTCCTTGAAGTCCTGGTGCTGGATGGTGATATCCTTGGTGAGACCTGCTGCACGCACGTTGAGGTTGGCAGTGTTCACGGCCTTCATATCTACGTCGTAGCCGTAGATGTGATGCTCGAACTCGCGCTCCTGTGAGTCGTCGTTGTAGATGGCATCGAAGAGATCCTTGTCGAAATCATTCCACTTCTCGAATGCGAATTCCTTACGGAATACACCTGGAGAGATGTTGCGGGCTATCAGGGCAGCCTCGATGGCTATGGTGCCTGAACCGCACATTGGGTCGATGAAATCGCACTCGCCCTTCCAGCCGGTCATCAGGATCATGCCTGCTGCGAGCACCTCGTTGAGCGGTGCTTCTACCTGCTCCTGGCGGTATCCGCGGCGGTGGAGGCTCTCGCCACTTGAGTCGAGGCTCAGTGTGGCCTTGTCTTCAGCGATGTGGATATTGAGACGGATGTCTGGGTTGGAAACGCTGATGTTAGGACGTGTGCCCATCTTCTCACGGAACCAATCTACGATGGCATCCTTTACCTTATAGGTTACGAATCGGGAGTTGCGGAACTCCTCTGAATAGACTACAGAATCTACCGAGAAAGTCTTCTTTACGTCGAGGATGTCGTCCCACTTGATTTTCTGCACCTCGTCGTAAACCTCCTCTGCGCTACGAGCCTTGAAGTGCTTGATAGGCTTGAGAATACGGATGGCAGTGTGCAACTGGAAGTTGGCACGATACATCATTTCCTTGTCGCCTGTGAAAGATACCATGCGGCGACCTATTTGTACATTGTTAGCACCCAGTTGGGTGAGCTCCTCAGCCAAGACTGGCTCCAGACCCATAAAGGTCTTGGCAATGAGTTCAAATTCCTGTTCCATTATTGAATTCTATATCTAATAAACTTTGTTTTTCTTTCTTATACTTTTTTGTTTTCGGCTGCATATCCTTGGTCACCCATACGTTGGCTCCCACTACGCATCCCTTGCCGATAGTGATTCTGCCCAAGATGGTGGCGTTGGCATATACGATGACGTCGTCTTGCAGGATAGGGTGGCGAGGTATTCCCTTGATAGGGTTGCCGTTCTTGTCGAGCGGGAAGCTCTTGGCTCCGAGGGTGACGCCCTGATAGAGCTTCACATTGTCTCCGATGATGCAGGTGGCTCCTATCACTACTCCCGTACCGTGGTCGATGGTGAAGTGCTTGCCGATGGTGGCTTCCGGGTGGATGTCGATGCCCGTTTCAGAGTGGGCCAGCTCGGTCATCATTCTCGGTATCAGCGGTACGCCTAACTTGTAGAGCTCATGCGCCAGTCGGTAGTTGGTGATGGCTTTGATGACGGGGTAGCAGGAGATGATCTCTCCCTGGCTCACAGCCGCCGGATCGCCCTCGTAGGCAGCTTCTATGTCTGTGGCGAGTATCTTTCTGAGTCTCGGAAATTCCATGATGGCTTTGGCGGCGATGACTCCGGCTTTGGCCCTCTGGTGCTGCAGCTCAGCAGGGGTTTCGTGCTCGCAGTCGTTGGCAAAACAGAGACCGGCAAGAATCTGTTCGCTTAGCTTTTCATAGAGTTTTTCAACTCTTACTCCGATGTGATACTTGATGGTGGAGATATTGACGGATGAGTTGCCGAAATATCCCGGGAAAAGGATGGAGCGAGACAGACTGATGATTTCTTCGAGCGCCTTGCCCGAAGGGAGTGGATTTCCGTCTCGATGCTGATGAAACAGACCTTTCAGTGACTCTGGACATGAAAGTTCCTCGATGGTCTCAGTCAGCTGATGAGTTAATGTATCTTTACTCATTGTTATTCAGTGTGTCAATAAATTCGTTGCAAAATTACAATAAAAGATTGAAATCTCCAAATCAAAAAGCCGAGATAAGCGATTTTTTTTAAAAAACTGACTTTAAAAATATGTTAAAGGGTGAAATATTGGGGATATTTTGCTGGATTTGCTTGTTTTACTGAGTGTTTTTTGAGCATTAGGGATGTTTTTTTTGATTATTTGTGTAGTTTGTTCTTCACCAGTTTTTGAGTTATTTCACCGGAATCTCTCCTGTTTTCTTTAATCTGTTCATATCCCTGAAAGCACTCCAGGCGATAGGAATGGCCATGGTAAAGCTGCATGCATCTGCCCAAGCCTGACACATTTCCACGCCCAGCAGACCAAAGAAATGAGGCAATATAAAGATGAGCGGAATGAAGAAAAGTCCGCTTCTGGCTGCTGCCACAAGATTGGCACGGATAGGTTTGCGGATGGTCTGCATCAGCATATTGGTGAGTACAATGGTTGATACAAGCGGAAAGCTGAGCACCTGCCATTGCAGAGCTGCAGCTCCTACATGAATCACGTCTGGATCGCTACGGAACAGGCCGATGATGGACTCGGAGAAAACAAAGCCTACCAGCGCACATACTGAGAGAAATACTGTACCGCATTTGATACAGAAATAGAAGGCTTCCTTCACTCGCTGGTACAGATGGGCGCCATAGCAGAAACCGCAGAGCGGCTGGAAGCCCTGTCCCAGTCCGATGACGATAGCATAAGTGAAAAAAGAGATGCGCGTAACGATACTCATGCCAGCAATGGCAGCATCTCCGTAGGCTCCGGCTGCCACGTTGAGCAGGATGGTGGATACACTGCCCAATCCTTGACGCGAAAGGGAAGGAGTGCCGCCAAAAATGATTTCCTTCGCAAGTTGTTTATTAGGAGTAAAGTCTTTCAGGCGGATTCTGATATTCTGCCCCCTTCTACTCATCAGAAAGAGCATCAGGCAACCGAAAATCTGGCTGATGAGGGTGGCAATGGCAGCTCCGGTAATGCCCATACAGAAGTAGATGATGAGCAGCGGAGCGAGTACCAGATTGAGCAAAACTCCCGACAGAATGCCCTTCATCGCCGACATTGTGTTGCCCTGAAAACGCATCTGATTGTTCAGTGTGAGCGACATAGTCATGAAGGGAGCGCCGAGCATGACGATGCCTAAGTAGCGCTCTGTATAGGGCAGGATGGTGGGTGTGGAACCCAGGAAGATGGCGAGCGGAGTGATGAAAATCTGTCCCAGGATGGCGATGAGAAACCCGGCAAAGAAGCTCAGTATAAAGCCCGTAGAGGCCATCTTCTCTGCTTTCCGGTGCTCCTTGGCTCCTAACTGGCGGGAAATATAATTGCCTGAGCCGTGACCGAAGAAGAAGCCTACTGCCTGAATGATGGCCATCACCGAGAAAGAGATGCCCACGGCAGCTACGCTTTGCGTATTGATAGTGCCCACGAAATAGGTGTCGGCGAGATTGTACATGCTCGTCGACAGCATACTGATGATTGTAGGGATTGCCATCGTGAAAATGACTCTATGAACTGGTGCATGAGTCAGGAAAGTGTAGTTGTCTCTCTCTCTTTTCATGCTGCAAAGGTAAGAAGTTTTGTCGTAAGAGCCAAAAAAGTATGTTTAAATTATCTGAAATGAAAAATAATTTAGTTATTTAGGTTTTATTCTTGCAGACAAGTGTTTGTCGTATCAGAAATTTATTGTACCTTTGCATCCGTTAAAAATATTAGTTTGTGTCATTAAAGGGGTGTCTGCGTCTCTATGAATGTTGTTTTGTATCCAAAGTATGTTCAAAATACAGGAGTGCTGATACGTTCCTTTATATACATTCTACTGAACTTTCGCATATCAGGAAGTTTAAGGAGTTAAGGAAGTTAAGGAGTTAAGACGTATGTCTTGTAGCTTAATAACTACGCCAAAAAGCCTATTGTCTTAACTCCTCAGCGACCGTAGGGAGCGATAACTCCTTTAACTTCATTAACTTCTGAACTTGCGAAACTTGAATAAAAAATATATTAAACAACAATATAATATGAAATTTGCAATTATTGCTGCCGGTGAGGGCAGCCGCCTTGCGCAGGAAGGCGTAGAGGAGCCAAAGCCCTTAGTTTCTGTATGTGACCAGCCGATGATAGAGCGCCTGATGCGTATCTTCGTGGATTGTGGAGCATCAGAAATCGTGGTCATCATCAACGAACAGAGTACCAGCGTGCATCGTTATCTGAAGAAGCTGGATCTGCCTGTGCCGCTCAAAATCATTGTGAAAACTACCCCAAGCTCTATGCACAGCCTTCATGCCCTGTCGCCTTATCTCAGGGGTGAACGCTTCTGCCTGACTACTGTTGATACGATTTTCCGTGAAGAGGAATTCAAGAAATATATCCGCCATTTTGAGCGCGTCAAAGATATCGACGGCTGCATGTCTGTGACTCCTTACGTGGACGACGAGAAGCCTCTCTGGGTAGGTGTGAAGGAGCAGACCGGCGCGGAGGGGGAGAGCCTCATAGACCAGCAGGGATACCGATGCAAGCCGCTCATCACCGGTTTTCACGACCAGTGCGAGGGCGACGACCATCTGATTTCTGGTGGCATCTACTGTCTGGGCGACAAGGCCCTCGATGTGCTCGATCATTGTATGGAGCAGGGCATGAGCCGAATGCGCAACTTCCAGCGCCAGCTTGTGGCTGAAGGGCTGCGCCTGGAGGCTTATCCTATCGATAAGATTCTCGATGTGGATCATAAGGAGGATATCGCCAAGGCAAGAAAATTCCTGCTGCCTTTGGAAGGCAAGATTATCGATGGTATCATGCGCGATAGCAGTTTCTCACCCAACTGTGTAAATAGCGACGCTGCCATCTTTAATGCTGTGAGTGAGCAACTGAAGGCTCTCGGGGCGACAGTTTATCCATGCCGTGAGTATTCTAATGATGAGCAAGTTAGTCACTTTACAAAGCCTGAAGAGTATTCTGAGTTTATGAACACGGTTTGGCTTGTGAACGATGTGGCTGGCTATTTCAGTATGGCTCGCAGCAACAATGCACTCAAGATGTTGGAAGTAGCTATGGTCGATGGTCTTCCGGGACTGAACACTCCGGTGGGCGTGATGAACTGCGTGAGATCGGAGATGACCAGCCTGCTGATGGAGGACGGTATCCCGATGCCGAAGAGCAAGATAGTGGAATCTTTTGACGGTCTGGGCGACTGGGATATCTATCCATGCTGGCTGAAGCGTGGTAATGCCTGTGCACAGCAGAAGGAGGATACCTGCTATGTGGATACCCGCGAGGAAGCTGAGAAGGTATTGCAGAGTTTCGATAAGAGAAACATTTCTCCGGTGGTTCTCAATGAACATCTGAAGGGTGACCTCGTGAAGTTTTATGGCGTGGAAGGCACTGATTTCTTCTACTGGTTCTATCCGTCAAAGTGCGGTCATCGCAGCAAGTTCGGTCTTGAAGTAATCAACGGCGATGCGCAGGGTATTCCATTCGTGGTGGAGGATTTGAAAAAGACTGCCGACAGGGCTGCCACGGTGCTCGAGACTCCTATCTACGGCGGCGACTGCATCATAGCCGAGGATGGCAGTTTCAGAATTATCGACTTCAACGACTGGCCAAGCTTCGCTCCTTGCCGTGATACTGCTGCTTATTATATAGCCAAGCGTCTCTGCATGGAATTCGAAAAGCATCCGTTTATTGAGGGTGTAACGGATTTCGAGAAAGCAGAATAGAGAAGGGAATCCCTGAGATAATCTCTTTCTGAAGTCCTTGAGATTGTTTCTTGCGAAGGTCTCAGAGATTATCTCTTTCGAGACTCCTTGAGATGATCTTTTTCGAGAATTCAGTAAATATAGAAAAAAAGAAAATCCTTTATAATATATAAATAGGTATAGCTATTATTTATTAAGGTATAGTGATAATATATAAATAGGTATAGTAATTCAAAAAGAAATGGCAAATCAGGAATATCAAGCTTCTCTGAAGTCTGCAGACACCGAGGAGCATATTGACATTTATTTCTATCGCCCGATAGGCTATCAGTGGGCGAGATTTTTCAGAATGCTGCACGTTACGCCGAATGTAGTAACCGTCCTCTCCATCTTCCTGGGGGTGGGAGCGGGTATCTGCTTCGGTTTCAACGATTTGAAAATCAATATCGTGGGCATTCTGCTGCTCGTATGGGCGAATATGTACGACAGTTGTGATGGACAGCTGGCGCGACTCACCAATCAGAAAAGTGCGCTGGGACGTATCCTCGACGGTGCTGCCGGCGACCTGTGGTTCATCTCCATCTATGTCTGCATCTGCATCCGTCTGATGCCAGAGTGGGGCTTCTGGATATGGGGACTGGCTGCCGTGAGCGGTCTGCTCTGCCACTCCCGCCAGTGCCGTCTGGCCGACTACTATCGCCAGATACACCTCTTCTTCCTGAAGGGCAAGGAGGGGAGCGAGATGGATGATGCCATCAAGCAGGTGGCTATCTACAAGCAGATGAAGTGGAAAAGGGAGCCGCTGCAGAAGTTCTTCCAGTTCTTCTACAAAAACTATACGCTGGCGCAGGAGAAGGAGACACCATGGTTTCAGAAACTCAAGAAAACCATTCGCCACAAGTATCCTAACCAGTTGCCGGATAATCTGCGTGCCGACTTCCGCAAGGGCAGTCTGCCGCTGATGAAGTATGCCAACTTCCTGACTTTCAACTGGCGCAGCTTTACGCTCTTTGCGAGCATCTTAGTGGGTATGCCATGGATATACTTCTGTGTGGAGATTGTGGTCTTCACAGCCGTATATTTCTATATGCATTATCGCCACGAAAAGCTCTGTTGTGAGATTTTAGTTAAAATAGCTTCTTATGAATAATCGGTTCAGAAATATCTTCATGGCCTTCGGTATCATCGCCATCGTCATCATGCTCTGTACGATGGATATGGACTATACCGACATCTGGCGCTATCTGAAGCAGGCGGGCATCTACTTTCCGCTGATACTCGCCCTGTGGCTGGTGGTGTATATGGTGAACACGCTCTCTTGGTATCTCATCATCAATGACGAGGGCAAGGTGAAGGGGCTTTCCTTCTGGCGTGTGTACAAACTGACTGTGAGCGGATTTGCACTCAACTATACTACGCCCTGCGGACTGATGGGCGGCGAGCCTTACCGCATCATGGAGCTGAAGCCTTATACGGGAGTGAGCAAGGCCACCTCGTCGGTTATCCTCTATGTGATGATGCACATTTTCTCGCATTTCTGGTTCTGGTTCTTGTCGATATTCCTCTTCGTGGCAATGTATCCGGTAGGCGTTCCGATGGGCATCATGCTGGTGCTGATAGGCGCATTCTGTCTGCTGGGCATCTACTTTTTCTCTCGCGGTTATCGTACGGGCATGGCTCAGAAGGGCATCCGAATCCTTACGCATATCCCGATGGTGAAGAAATGGGCGAGAGGCTTTGCGGAATCTAAGAAGGAAACGTTGGAGCAGATAGACGACCAGATAGCGATGCTCCACGGTCAGCACAAGCGTACGTTCTATCTCTCGTTGTTTTCCGAGGTGGCAGCGCGCGTGCTTCAGAGTGTGGAAATCTATCTCATCCTGAAGGCTTTCGCTGCGGATGTGAGCATTCTCGACAGTATTCTGATATTGGCATTCTCTTCGCTCTTCAGCAATCTCATCTTCTTCTCTCCGATGCAGTTGGGAGCGCGTGAGGGTGGTCTGGCTCTGGCGGTGGACGGGTTGCATCTTACGGGTGCATTAGGCGTCTATACGGGTCTCATTACCCGCCTGCGAGAGTTGTTCTGGATAGCTGTCGGCATCCTGCTTATCAAGATAGGAAATAAGGATTTGAAACAGAAAAATGATGAATAAGAAACTGGATGTAAAGGGAATTATTTTCGACTATGGCGGTACGCTCGATACCAGGGGCGACCACTGGTCGGAGGTGTTGTGGAAAGGCTACGAGCACTTCGGTATTGGCGTGAATGCTGATGAGGAGGTGGAGCCGGGTGTATCCATCGGCAAGTCTTCTTTCCGTGATGCTTACGTGTATGGTGAGCGTGTGCTGGCAGTGCATCCACTGGTGAAGGCTGAGGACCACTTCGAGGATATCCTCCGCTTGAAGATACATTTCCAGTTGTCTTTCCTCGCCGGTGCACCTTTGTTGGAAACCCGTAAGGATGATGCCCTGAAGCAGCAGACTCTTGCTGAAAGGCTTGAGTTGAGTGAGTCGGAGATAGCAGAAATTTCTGCATCGATGGCTGCCTATATCAATAGTGAGACCCAGCAGCTTTTGACCGAAAACAAACAGGTGCTGGAGCATCTGAAGCAGGCGGGTTATCCGATGGTTCTTGTGTCCAATTTCTATGGCAATATCAATCAGGTGTTGAAGGATGCGGGCATCGATGGTTATTTCAGTCGCGTCATAGAGTCGGCGGTAGTGGGTGTTCGCAAGCCAAATCCTGCTATCTTCGCCCTGGGTGTCTGTGCTTTGGATTTGCCGGCTTCGCAGGTGCTAGTGGTGGGAGATACCTTCAGCAAGGATATTCTTCCAGCCCGTCAGTTGGGTTGCCATACGTTGTGGATCAAGGGATTGCAATGGGAAAAGAAGGAATATGACGAGAGTGTGCCTGACGGGATTCTGACGAAACTCTCTGATATGGAGGCTTATCTGCTGTAATACATTGCTTGAGTGGGGCTTCTGACGAATCTCTCTCTTGGGTTCAGTTGGTTCCTTCTCTCTCTCTCTTGAGTTCAGTTAGTTCTTTCTCTCCCTCTCTTGAGTTCTGTTGGTTCCTTCTCCCTCTTCTTGAGTTCAGTTGGTTCCTTCTCCCTCTTCTTGAGTTCAGTTGGTTCCTTCTCTCTCTCTTGAGTTCAGTTGGTTCCTTCTCCCTCTCTTGAGTTCAGTTGCAGACTTATTTTTTAAGTTGAATTTTAGATTTAGCGATATCAATATCAGTAATATCAGTTTTAATTTTGATATAAATCTGAAAAAATAGGCGGCAAAGCATTTAAATCTTATAAAAAACTTAAATTACTAAATAGTTTTCGCAGATTTTCAGAAGAATATTCTTAACTTTGCAGCCAGAAATAGAAAGTTGACGAAAAAACAGTTAGTAGTCAAGAGTTAAGTTAAGGGTGGGGCATCGCAGTTATGCCCTCCTATATATTAATAAGGTATGAAGGTTTTTAGAAAATTGTATTTTGTAGTTGCGCTGCTGCTGGTTTCTACACTCCAGCTGATGGCCCAACAAAAGATAACAGGACGAGTCATAGATGAGGATGGATTTGCCGTTTCCTATGCCAGCGTGCAATATCGCGGGCATAAGATAGCCGTGTCCAGCGACAGTCAGGGTAAGTTCTCAATCGAGAAACATCCAGGCTGGGTGCTCACAGTATCTGCCCTGAGCTACAAGTCGCAGACCATCAGCGTAAACGAGAAAATGGATTTCATAGAAGTAAAGCTGAAGGACGACAGCCATAAGCTCAACGAGGTGGTGGTGAAGACCAAGCGAGGCAAATATAGTCGTAAGGACAACCCTGCCGTGGAGCTGATGAGGCGAGTGATAGCTGCCAAGAAAAAGACCGATCTCAGCAATCATGATTACTATCAGTATGACAAGTATCAGAAGATAACGCTTGCCCTCAACGACCTGAAGAAAGAGCAGCTGGAAGGCAAGTTCTTCAGCAAGCGACAGTATCTTCTGGACCAGGTGGAGACCTCTCCCTATAACGGCAAGCTTACCCTTCCGGTGAGCATCGATGAGACGGTTTCGCAGCACATCTATCGCAAGGATCCGAAGACTGAGAAAGACATCATCAAGGGCCAGCAGAGCAATGGTATCGGACAGGTAATCCAGACTGGCGAGATACTCAACACTGCCCTCAAGGATGCCTTCACCGATGTGGATATCTACGACGACTACGTGCGCCTGCTGCAGTATCCGTTCCCTTCGCCTATCGGCAGAACGGGCATTTCCTTCTATCATTATTATATAGAAGACACGGTGTATGTAGAGCGAGACCTCTGCTATCATCTCCAGTTTATACCTGCCAATTCGCAGGACTTCGGTTTCCGTGGAGAGCTGTACGTTCTCGCAGACAGTTCGCTGCACGTGAAGAAATGCAATCTCTACATGCCTCACAATACCGACGTGAACTATGTGAAGAATATGAAGATAGAGCAGGAATACACCAGGCTCGACAACGGCGAATGGGTGCTCTCGAAAGACGATATGATAGCCGAACTGCATGTGAACAGTATGCTGCAAGACCTGCTCGTGGTGAGGAACACCCGACTTACCGACTATGCCTTCGATGAACTACCGAAGATACTCTTCAAGGGTAAGGCCAAGGTAAGGCACGATATGGATGCCATGAACCGCGACGAGGCCTACTGGAACAAATACAGGCAGGTGGACCTCACAAAGAGTGAATCGTCGATGGACAGCTTTATCCACCGCATGGAAAACTCGAAGGGATTCAAGTATATCATCTTCTTCGTGAAGGCCCTGATGGAGAACTACGTGGAGATAGGTGGCGGTACGGACGGCAAGAAGAGCAAGTTCGATCTTGGACCGGTGAACACCTATATCTCCAAGAACTTCGTGGATGGTATCCGACTGCGACTGGCTGGTAGAACCATGGCTGCCCTCAATCCGCATTTCTTCTGGGACGGATATGCAGCCTACGGTACCAAGAGCAACGACTGGTACACGGGCAATATCTTCACTTATTCGCTCAACAAGAAGAAGAACAGTCCGTTTGAATTCCCGATGCGCAACCTCACTTTCGAGGTGGCCCGCGATGTGACTTCTCCTTCAGACGAGAACCTGCTGCACAATAAGGACAACTTCTTCATGACCTTCCGTGCAGCCACTCAGGACGAGATGTTCCTCTACCACCGCCAGAAGTTGGCATTCACTTACGAGACCGACTGGGGCTTCCGATTCAATACGAGTCTCCGCTTCCAGAGCAACCGCACGGTGGGCAATCTCCACTACTATCATCTGGATGGTACCGAGGTGAAGAAAATTCGCATGACCGACCTCAACGTGGGCATCAACTATAATCCGGGTGTTACCTATGTGAATACCAAGCAGCAGCGACTGCCTATCAATCTCGACAGTCCGGAAATCGGACTTTCGCACACGATGGGCTTCAAGGGCTTCATGGGCGGTCAGTATCACAGCAACATCACCAAGCTGAGCATCTACAAGCGCCAGTGGCTCGGCAGTTGGGGGTATCTCGACTTCCATGCCATCGGACAGGCACAGTGGAACAAGGTGCCGTTCCCAATGCTCATCCTGCCTCCTATCAACCTCTCTTACTTTGAGCAGGAGACAACAATCAGTTTGATGAAAGACTGGGAATTCCTCAACGACCGCCAGGTGTTCTGGGCACTCTCTTGGGATATGAACGGCAAGCTGCTCAACCGCATTCCGCTTATCAAGAAACTCAAGTGGCGCGAGTGGTTTGCCATCAAGGGCGTGTGGGGCCATCTTACCGACAAGAACAATCCATATCTGGAGAAGAACCAGGGAGACGGAAGGCTGTTTAAGTTCCCTAAAAACTCTCATGTGATGAATGATACACCTTACTGGGAGTGCGTGGCTGGTGTGCACAACATCTTCAAGTTCTTCTCAGTAGAGTATGTGAGACGACTCACCTATCTGAATAACAACAACATCGACAAGTGGGGCATCCGTTTCGGCTTCATGATGTCGTTCTGATATACGAGAAAAAATAACCCATAGGCGACTCTTCAAAGTTGCCTATGGGTCGTTTTGCATTATAGAGATATATCAATGGTATAAAAACTGAATAAATATCAGTTGAATATCGAACCAGTATCACCATCCTCCAAATCAATCGGGGAGCGATGGCTATAGTCCGCAAACAGAATATATAAGGAGAATAGCAACATAAAAAATAGGAGAGAATATAACTATGAGAATTTTATTAGCAGACAGACAGGACATCACCCGTGCGGGCATGATATACGTGCTGCAGGGGATGGAAGGACTGGAATGGAAATATACGGATGACAAGGCCGAACTGATGCTGGCGCTGAAGGAGAACGACGATACGGTAGTGGTCTTAGACTACACCTCATTCGATATCAACGATGCCGATGAACTGCTGATACTCCAGCAGCGATTCACTCACACACGCTGGCTGCTCTTCAGCGAAGATCTGAGTGCCGAGCTGGTAAGGGTATTGATAGCCAGCAGCATGCAGTTCAGTATTCTGCTGAAGGAGTGTCCGCTTTCAGAAATTAAGGAAGCCATTAAGTTCTGCGTGCATGGCAACCGGTTCATCTGTCAGCGCATGATGGAAGTGCTTCTGGCTCCTAAGCATGAGGTAGAGGAGAAGGTTAACCTGACGAAGACAGAGACGGAGATACTGAAAGACATCGCTCTCGGAATGACGACCAAGGAAATAGCAGACAAGCGATTCTCAAGTTTCCATACCGTGAACACCCATCGCAAGAATATCTTCCGCAAACTGAATGTGAACAATGTTCATGAGGCTACCAAGTATGCGCTGAGGGCAGGACTCGTGGATACTGCAGAATACTATATCTGATTTTGGGAGAAAGTTTTTCTGAAAATAGTAGATTATTCAGAAAAGGAGTTCGGAGAAAGAAACTAAAGATAATTCTCAAGGGGAACCTCACGGGGCCTCTTCGAAAGTCCCTCACGGTTCTCTTCAAGGGATTCTCAAGAGGACTCTTCAAGAGGCTCCTCGGAAGTTCTTTCCAAGAAATAAGAGGATAAGTTCTCGAAAGAGGATCAAAAAAGATTCTTCAAGGAATTCAGAGTAAATCCAGAATAAGAGAGAAATCTGAAGAGAGAATTCTGAAAAAAATAGGCTTAAACTTGTCCTCTCGACAAATTTAAGCCTTACCTGTTTCTAACTAACTTATTATCAACTATTCATTACTTTCATTTGCAAAATTAGTACATTTTTAGTGATAATCTTTCTAAATATGTGAAAAAACACACGTAAACGTTTGCGCCTTTAAAGAAAAAATACTATCTTTGCAGAGGAAAAAGTGTACTCACTGGTTTGATAAAGTTTTTACTTAACAAAGATGCTTGTGAGGTGTAATTAAATGAACTCTTATTTGTCTACAAATCAGTAACTAAATGAAACAACGTAGAACCTCTTTGAAGGATTTGGCAGCCCAGCTTGGTGTCAGCATTGCTACCGTTTCACGGGCTTTGCGTAATAGCCACGAAGTGGGTGAGGAAATGACCAAGAAGGTCAAAGATCTGGCCAAGGAACTCAATTATAGACCTAACCCGTTTGCGCAGAGCCTCCGCAAGGAAGCACCGCGCGTGATAGGTGTCATCGTCCCTAATCTGGTGACCCACTACTATGCTGCCGTTCTCGATGGTATAGAAGATTATGCAACCAAACACGGTTATTCCGTTATCAGTGCCAACAGTCATGAAGATTATGAGCGAGAGGTAATGGCACTCGACAACTTCCTCAATATGCACGTGGAAGGCATCATTGCCTGTCTGGCGCAGGATACCATAGACTATTCTCATTTCGAACAACTTCATAAGATGTCCATACCGCTTGTATTCTTCGCCCGCTGCTGTTTGGAAGACAAGTTCTCTCAGGTGGTAGGAAATGGAGATGTGGCAGCGCAGGAAGCCACGCAGCACCTCATCGAAACCGGTTCGAAACGTATCGCATTCATCGGCGGTCCTAACCATCTCGATATGGTGCGCCGCCGCAAGCACGGCTATCTGGAGGCTCTCAGAGATAATCATATTCCGATAGACAGAAACCTGGTTGTCTGTGACAAAATTGATTTCGATGTGGCCCGCAATGCAACTCTGAAACTCCTGGAGGGCGACAATCGTCCGGATGCTATCTTAGCTTTCAACGATATCGTCACCTATGCAGCCTTTGACGCCATCAAGGTCAAAGGGCTTCGCATTCCGCAGGATGTTGCCATCATCGGCTTTACGGATGGAGACTCGGCTGCCTTCGTTACTCCTCGTCTCACAGCCATCATGGACAAAGCCCACGAACAGGGAACCAAGGCATGCGAACTCCTGATGAGAAGTATCAATGGAGATGAGAAGATATATAAAGAGGTGGTGCCGATGATTCTGAAAATCAGAGAAAGTTCTGAAAAACAGGAACTGCTATAAAACGACTGATATTCTTCTCATCTGATGCCCACATTCTTGGTACAGATAATGGATGCCAAACCTCTTTAGAGCGTTTTACCGGTCCGAAGCGTAAGGCTTTCTTTGGAAAATGCATCGTAGTTCTGAAGGGAAAAGGTACACTTAAAGCACAGGCGCCTGACTTGAAAGAAGCAATGTTGAAGTTTTGAAATAGAGGTTGTTACACGCTAACAAAACTGTTTTTTTATTTTTCACAATATCTTTAAAAAATAACCAAGACAAAATTCGTTTGTCTTGGTTATTTTGCTTATCTTTGCAGGCATTATGAAGATAAAAATAGAAAATGCTACGCCTGACATGGCTTCTCATATTGCATCGCTTATCATGGAGGCGATGAATGCTGAGTGTTGTCAAAACTTTGCTGGACCTAAGCATACATTGGTTGACTTTCATCGTATGATGACCCGTTTGGTCGAGATGGAAGATAGCCAATATAGTTATCGTAATGTCTTGGCTGCCTATACCTCCAGTGGTATATTGGCTGGTATCTGTGTCGCTTATGATGGTGCGAAACTGCATCAGCTCCGTCGTCGATTCTATGAAGCAGCATTGGAAGCTTTTGGAATTGATTATACAGGCATGACAGATGAGACAGAAGATGGTGAGTTCTATATTGACAGTCTCGCTGTCTCCAGTAATTTCCGTGGAAAGGGCATTGCTTCTCAGTTGCTTCAGGCTACTATTGAGCGTGGGGCAGAACTTGGAATACCAACAGTCGGTTTGCTTGTCGATAAAGGTAATCCTAAAGCTGAGGCTCTCTATCAGCGTCTTGGTTTTGTTTATGTCAATGATTCCACATGGGGTGGACATCCGATGAGACATTTACAGTATAAGCAAAACTGATATCTGATATTTTGTTGCATAATGTCTTTGGCGTGAGATTCATCATGCTAACGCACTGTTGTGCAAAGAGTTGTGCAATCGTTTGCTCAAGTAAAAATGCAAAAAACTAATATAAATGCATCCAACTTATTACTTTTTGTCGTACCTTTGCAATCAGAAAAAGGTTTTAGGTTTTTCATATAGGTAAAGTATAGGTTATAGCTGAATTACTGTAGGTATTCAGTTTCTCAGTAGAAAGTAAGTTTTTAGGTTTAGGTTGAATAAAATTTTATTAGTTTTTGTTGATTTAGTAAAAAGAATTGTCCTGACTGCGTGATGTAGTCAGGACAATTTTGTTTATAAGGATGCAAGAACTTTATTTCTCTGGATGTTCTTCTTCCATCTGTGGTTGAATCTTTTCGATTTCTTCCAGTTCCTCTATCTCGTTTTCTTCCATATCCCTATCAAGTCTGTCTCTCCAGAGATACTTTCTGGTTTCGTGTACGATAATTCCGCTGAGGCATAGCAGGGATACCAGGTTTGGAATGGCCATGAGTGCATTCATGCAGTCTGCTATGTTCCACACGAGACCGAGGCTGATAACACTTCCTGCAAAGATACTTGCGATGTATAGCATTCGATAGCATAACATCCACTTTTTGCCCTTAAGATATTCCACGCAACGCTCTCCGTAATAGCTCCATCCCAATGTTGTACTGAAAGCAAAAGTCGCCAGTCCGAAAGTTAAAAGAGGGGCACCGATATAAGGGATTTTACTGAATGCGGCTTTGGTAAGTGCTGCACCATTATGATAGTCTATATCTGGATAGGCAATGATACTGGAGGTAATTACTAAACCTGTTAATGCACAGATGATGACAGTGTCCCAGAATGTACCGGTTGAAGATACCAATGCCTGGCGTACAGGATTGCGGGTTTGTGCAGCTGCAGCAACAATAGGGGCAGATCCCAAACCAGACTCATTAGAAAAAAGGCCACGTGCGATACCATAACGTGCAGCCATCATCAATGTGCTACCCGCAAAGCCGCCTCCTGCAGCTTTGGTAGTAAAGGCTGACTCCAGGATAACCTTGAGGGCAGGCAACAGATAGGCATGGTTGACAAAGAGAATGTATATGCATCCGATGACATAGAAGAGTGCCATGAAAGGGACTAACATACCGCATACATTTGAGATTGTCTTTACACCACCGAGAATTACGGCTGCACCAAGAATAGTAACGATGGCTCCCGTAATGTATGGTGATATTCCATATTGGTTTTCTACCAGAGAAGATATAGCATTAGCCTGTACGGTACTTCCTATTCCAAAAGAAGCCAATGCAGCAAAGATTGCAAAAAGAATGGCCAGCCATTTCCAGCCCAATCCTTTCTCTAATGCATACATAGGTCCACCCAGCATGCGTCCTCGTCTCGTTTTTACTCGATATTTTACTGCAAGTAATCCTTCTGCATATTTTGTGGATATACCAAATACACCTGTAAGCCAGCACCATAGTACAGCACCCGGACCACCCAGCGCAATGGCCGTGGCAACACCGATGATATTACCTGTTCCGATAGTAGCAGCAAGCGCTGTAGCCAGGGCACCAAACTGTGATACGTCTCCTGTTGCGTTCTTATCCTTCTTGAGGGAAAGCTTGATAGCTTTCAATATCTTACGTTGCGGAAAACGTAATCGGACAGTCAGGAATATATGGGTTCCTAACAGAAGGATAATCATAGGCCATCCCCAAAGGAATGAACTGAAAGCTAAGAAAAAATCGTTGATAGCATCCATAAGTCTCTCTTAATTTACCTTATTATTTTGTGTTTATATTTATGTAATTGAAGTTTTGGAAAGTGAATATTTGTTCTATCACTTATTTTTTATGTTCTTCTTCAAATCTTACCTTTACATTTGTAAATCCCATAGCCTTGAGCATCTTGTAGAATTGAATCCGAGCATTTTCTTCTGCTGTTGATATGTTTGTATTTGATAAGCATCGTATTCTCATTGCATTGTAAGCTCGCTCATAAAGTTTTTGCCTGTCTTTTCCTGTCCAGTCACCGGTTTCAAAAAAAGACTGGGTTCTTGCTTCGTCAATAAAATTATGATCCAGTAGTTTGATAGGAGGTAGTGTACAGACAATCGTATCTTTCTCTGTTTCTATCCAACCTTCCTTTACTTCTTTCATATCAATGCCAAGCCGAAGTGTACCATAATAGATACGTACTAACTTGTCGTCACCGAAGAAGCCATGCCTTGTTGTATCAATGAGTTCTTCGTCACTGATTGATAGAAATTCCCATTGCCCGATGTTCTCTATAGTGCGGATTTGTGTAGGAGACAGTTGTGTCTGCCCCACGTTTTCTCCTTCCACATGAGTATCTCTTGCCAACCAATATAGACTTCCACCTATTATAATGACAAGTACTAATATAATGATGAATTCTATTCGCTTCATTGTATATTGCCTTTTTATTATCTTTATTTCTTCAGGTTGATCTTTACCTAATTAATATCTTTGTTATATGGCTACCCTCCGGCTTTTTTATCTGATTATTAGAACCTTCTCTTTAAATCAGATACTTTTATAACCTGTTCCTTTAGTTCGTCTTCTTTTCAATAGTCGAATAGTCCAGGATGGTCTTGAGATCGTCCAAAGAAAATTTCTTTCTAAAAGTTATCTTTATATTTTCTTCTTTGAATCCCATTTCTATGAGCATAGGAATTAGAATGTTGGCAGCATTTTGTCTTGCTGTTTCAATGACTTCCATATTGGGAATGTCCTTGATGATTCCTTCCCGGCCCTGCTGTTCATATAGACTGAGTTCAGCATCGCTAAAGTTACGTCGGGTGAGAGAAACAAACTGCTTGACTCCTTCATGATCTATTTTGCTGCTTGTCAGCATTATTTTTGGGTCAGGCAATGTAATCTCTATTTTTTCTTCCTTTCTGTTGATGTTCTGTGCCCCAAAATCCTTGAAATCTATGTATGCTTTTAGTGTGGCATCCATCGGAATTGCAACTTTTCTGTTGGAACCTGGTACATTGATATTGAAATCTTTTTTGAATATAGAGCCTTTCAATTTCAGTTGGTCGTCATGAGTTACTATTTTATGGACATGTATTTCTGTCGTGTAAAGTCTGTTGCATTTTTGTATCTGCATTACCATCATAGGAATAGTATCAATGACAGTCTTCTTTTCCTCTGTTTTCTTTTCTGAGCAAGAGGAAAAGGTGTATATGATAGCAACTAATAATAAAAATAATAACTTTTTCATACGAATTGTCTTGTTTTGGATGCAAAGTTACATCAAAATGTTTGAAAAACCAAATTATTTCTTTTCTTTTGTTTCTTTTTAATAGTGATTCATTGATCATATGCATTTTTCCTTCAGAAAGATATCTTCTTGGAAGATTGTTTTTGTGTTGAAATATGTTAAAAACGAAGAAAAATCAATTTCGTATTAAACCTTTCTGCTTTCAAAGTGTCTATATAAACGATTAGAATTCATAAACTGAACTTTTATAATATCGTGTGAGAACAATAGGTTTTTAGTTAGTAAAAAGGTTAAGAAGCACTCTCTTGTGAAAGAGGGTGCTTTTTTTATTCTGTTTTTTTTTGTCAATTGATAATTTTTTCTTAATTTTGCCACATAATCTATAAAAATGTAATGATGAATAGAATATTTCCTTTACTTTTGGCTGCATGTCTTGTCACAGGCTTCACATCTTGCAGTGAAAAGAAAAAGAGTGATGTTATCATCGCTCCAAAGCCTCAGGCTCCAAAGCCAAAGAAAACTCAGCAGATGAGTGGATATGAACAGGCTCGTGAGGTTGAATGGCTGGGTTCAACCTATAAAGTTATAGTTAAGCGTGAAGCAGACAATAGTTTGCCTTTAGCTGTCGGTGATGATAATACCAAATATTTTGATAATAAGATTACGGTTAGAATTCTGCGTAAAGATGGTACTGAATTTTTTAATCGTACCTTTCTGAAGACCGATTTTACGGGATATTTAGATAAAAATACCCAGCAAAATGGGGCATTGCTTGGTTTGGTCTATGTACAGGCTGAGGGTAACAACCTGGTTTTTGCAGGAAGTGTTGGATCTCCAGATGTAACAAGTGATGAGTATGTGCCTTTAGTAGTTAAGATCTCTCGCATGGGTGCTGTTTCCGTTGGTAAAGATACCAAATTGGATACAGGTAGTGATGAAGAAGATGATGATAATACTAATGAGCAACAAAAAACCTCATCCGATGAGGATGAGGTCTAATGCTTATGTGAATTGATTATCAATCTTGCAGAATAAAGACTACTTGAAAAGTTTTCGGTAGTCTTTTTCAAAACTTAGAGGGTGTCGGCCAAGGAAGAGTATATTGAGCAGACAATTGGCTGCTAATTCTTCATCATTGAGGCTAGCACCCTTTCCTTTTTTGATTTCTTTACCGAGGCAAGCATCCCAGGTTGTATTGAAACTGGTGTCATCTGCTCCCACAATCATATCCTTGCTATTTGGATCTTCCTTAAGTTCGTATCTGATGGTTTTCTTTGAAACTACAGGCTGGATGTTGCAAAGCATGTTGAATGCTTTTTCGAATATATCACGATGCAGGTATGCATTTGGATACATTTCATTCACTGCAGGGAATAACTCTTCAAATTCGAATGATTGTAATAACTGATATAGTTTCATATACCTTATTATATATAGTACGTTATTATTATATATAGTTAGAATTTTGCCATTTTTATAGCATCTATAGCACATTCGTCACCCTTGTTTCCAAGTTTACCTCCGCAGCGGTCTTGGGCCTGCTGCAGGTCATTTGTTGTTAACAGACCATAGATGACAGGGATTTCCTGTGTGGCATTTAAGCGAGCTATACCATAGGTAACTCCTTGACAGATATAGTCGAAATGTGGAGTTTCACCGCGTATTACGCATCCAAGTATGATGACTGCATCGTAACCGCCGTTGAGTACCATCTGGTGAGCACCATAGATGAGTTCAAAACTGCCAGGAACAGTCTTTACATGAATGTTTTCAGAAAGAGCGCCATGCTTTTCCAAAGTCTTGACAGCTCCGTCAAGCAAGGCACCTGTTACCTTTGGGTTCCATTCTGCTACCACGATGCCAAAGCACATATTGCTTGCGTCTGGCACCTTGGTAAAGTCGTAGTCTGATAAATTATGAAGTGCTGTTGCCATAATTAGTTGGAAGCTCTTTCGATGTATTTATCAATCTCTGAACTCTGAACGAGCATAGAGTTTACATATTTTTTCTTGATGTCCTGGTAGATGCTCAAAGCGTCTGCCTTCTTTCCTTGACTTTCAAGGATTTCACCTGCTTTGATGAGGAAAGTAGGAGAGAGACTGTTGTTAGCACCGTCTTGTGCTTTGTCATCAGCCATGCTTGCAGCCTTCTTAAATGCTTCTACTGCCTTGTCGAGCTGGTTAAGATGTGCATAAGCATCACCTAAAGCAGCCTGAGCTGCAGGACTAATCATCTGATCGCCTTTAGAAGAGAATGCATCAAGGCTTTTCTGTGCTTCAGCCCACTTGCCAAGGTTTGCATAGCAAAGACCAGCATAGAGATTGGCCAGGTTTGCAGCTTTTGTACCGCTGTAGTCATTTGCAATTTTTGCAAAACCTACATAGCCAGCACCATCGCCATTGAGAGCCTGATCATACATCTCATTGTTGAAGTAAGTCTGACCTTTACCCAACATAGTGCTTGCTTTGTCCTCACGTGGACCAGCAATCTGATTGTTGTAAACGAAAATACCTGCAATAATTACAATGATAGCAACTATTGCGCCGAGAATCAACTTCTTGTTCTTCAAGAAGAAGGCCTCATGAATGTTTAGGCTCTCGCTTTCTGGAGCCTGTACGTTGTTGTTTGCCATTTTTTTATTTTGTTTTTTTTATTATTCGAAGTCCGTTGGATAAGCGCATCATCCTTATAATCCTTTAGTAAAAGGAAAGTAATCATTTATATAAATGAATGCTCATCACCCTTTAGGTCTTTTTATGAATCGATTGCGCCTAATTTTTTGCAAAAATACGCAATTTTATTTATATATTGAAATTTCTAGCGTACTTTTTTCGTTTTTTGCGGTTTTTCTGCTATCTTTGCAGTCCAAAAGCTATAAAGAGCCTATGATTTTAGAGAATATTTCCATCATAAACTATAAGAACATAAAGGGAGTGAACTTGGATTTGTCCCCAAAGATTAATTGTCTTATCGGCCATAACGGTGTAGGTAAGACTAATTTTTTGGATGCTATATATTACCTCTCTTTTTGTCGCAGTGCCAATAATCCTATTGACTCTCAGATTATCATGCATGATGAGAATTTCTTTATGCTTGAAGGTAACTATCGCACAGAACAGGGTGATATAGAGAATATCTATTGTGGTATGAAGCGAGGTACGAAGAAACATTTCAAGCGCAATAAGAAGGAGTATAAGCGATTGTCTCAGCATATCGGTTTGGTTCCCTTGATTTATGTTTCCCCTTCTGATTCTTCCCTTATAGAAGGGGGAAGTGAGGAGCGCCGTCGCCTGATGGATGTTGTCATTTCTCAATATGACCATTCTTATATAGAATTGTTGTCTAATTATAATAAGGCACTCCAGCAGCGTAATGCTCTTTTGAAGATGGAGGAGGAGCCTGATTCGTCCTTGCTTGATATATGGGAACAGGAGATGGCTCGTAATGGTGAGTTGCTCTTTCAGAAACGTCTTGCTTTTGTTGATGAATTGGTTCCTGTTTTTCAGCAGATTTATCAGCAAATTTCTGGCCAGCGGGAAATAGTAAGCCTTCGCTATATCTCTCATTGTCAGCGTGGGCCGCTACTGGATGTTATCCAGCGTGATAGATTCAAGGATCGGGCTGTTGGTTATTCTCTTCATGGTGTACATCGTGATGATCTTGAGATGCTTATTGGTGATTTCCAGATGAAACGGGAAGGTAGTCAAGGCCAGAATAAAACTTTTGTGCTTGCATTGAAACTTGCTCAATTTGATTTCTTGCGCCGCACTTCTTCTACAACGACACCTTTGTTGTTGTTAGACGATATCTTTGACAAATTGGATGCGCAGAGAGTAGAATCTATTGTCCAACTTGTTTCTAGTGATAACTTCGGACAGATATTCATTACTGATACGAATCGTGATCATTTGGATAAAATCCTATCTAAAAGCGATGGTGAATATAAGATATTTACTGTTGAAGGTGGAGATATAGAGCTGATGAATAATAGTTGAGAAAGACTCTTTCTCTCTGGGGTTAAGTCTATTTCGCTGTTGCAAAGTCCTTGCTTCTGTTGGCTTGGGACTAATGCTCTATTTGATTCACATTAATTATTAAAATCATTTATATCATGTTTAGAAGAAAAGTACAATCCATACAGACCTTATTGCCAGATTTCTTGCGTCGTCAGGGATTGGAATCTCCTCTGCGTCAAAGGAGACTTTTAACTTCTTGGGATGAAGTGGTAGGGGAGCCTATTGCCCGATATACCAGTGAGCGATTTATCAAGAACCAGACTCTGTACGTAAAGGTTCATAATCCTGCCTTGCGTGCAGACCTGTCTATGGGGCGTAGTCTTTTGGTGAAACGTCTGAACGAACGTGCCGGTGCACAGGTCATTGTTGATATTAAATTCTATTAGATATCAGTAATGATTTCATCCATGATTTTATCGTGTTTTTCATAAGGAATTAAAGATTCTTTCTGAAAACTATAGCAGACTCCGATTTTATAGATGAATGGAACCCTTTCTAAGAATCGGTCGTAATATCCTTTGCCTCTGCCCAGTCGGTGTCCTTTGTCATCAAAACTCATACCAGGAATGATTCCTACTTCGATCTCTCCGTATCTTTTTTCTGAAAATAGAGTTCCGCTTGGCTCTAAGATATGAAAATTACCTTCCTTCAGATCCTTTTTCCCTGTATATTCTCTTAAAATCATATTTTCTCCGTCTGTAACTACAGGGAGCAGGACTTTCTTCCCTTCGGCTACGAGCTCATCTATCCATTCATGTGTATTTACTTCATCCGGTAAAGAATAGTACAGAAGAATGGTTTGTGCTTTTCTTAGATGGGGATTTTTCTTTAGTTGTATAATAATAGAGAGCGACAGCTCTCCCAGTTGTGCTTGGGTGAACTGTCGCTTCCTATTTCGTATCTCTGTTCTGAGTTCTTGCTTATTCATGCTAATAACGGTTCTTATGATAGCAATGTCTTATTTCTTTTTTCGATTATCTTTGTTTGATAACTTTTTCTGTTTCCCAGCCACTGGTTTTTTAGGGAATGCCGCATGGTTTTCGAATACTTCCAGTGTTTTCTTGATGACAGGGTCATCCTGATTGATGTATTGAGACCAGGCCTGCTCGTTCAGCATATTGTAAATGATGCGTCCATTGAGCACACGCTCTAAAAGTTTGTGCGACTTTCTTATCAGCAGATTGCGACGTTGTAGTCCATGCTTGTCTGCATAAGTAGCGAACTTGTCAACCATGTCTTGTTTAGAAAGATAATCTGAAAGTTCCATCATCTCCTTAAAGTTATTCAGCTTAGGACGATTATTGTCCGTATAGATGAATGCGTATTGAAGGATCAGTCCACTCATGCTGGCTTCTTTGAAATATGAGGTCATGCCCAGCGTATCTTCTGGTACGAAGATGTCTGGTGTGATACCACCACCGCCATATACCACTCTGCCCAATCCTGTATGGTAGGCAGGTCCTGTGTGCTTGATGCTGTCTTTTGAGAAGAACTCACCATGCTGATAGCGATCCAGTAAGTCTTGCTCATAATCTTTATCATCACCCATGCTATATGGCTTCTGTATGCAACGTCCTGAAGGGGTGTAGTATCTTGCGATAGTCAGTCGGATGAGACTGTGGTCTGGGAATTCCAACTGTTGCTGTACCAGACCTTTTCCAAAAGAGCGGCGACCGATGATTGTCGCGCGGTCGTTGTCCTGCATGGCACCCGCAAAGATTTCTGCAGATGAAGCTGAACCTTCATTAATCAGTACCACCAACGGTATATTCTGATAGGAACCTTTACCATCGCTGCGATATTCCTGACGTGGTGACTTGCGTCCCTGCGTATAGACGATCAGTTTCTTGTCAGACAGGAATTCATTAGCCATGTTTACAGCTGCAGAAAGATAACCGCCGGAGTTGTCTCGTAAGTCAATGCAAAGATTTTTGAAGCCTTCCTGTGACAACTTAGCTAAAGCGATCAGCATCTCAGGGTAGGTATTCTCACCGAAATTCTTAATGCGAATATATCCAGTAGTGTTATCCAACATATATGCAGCGGTGACGCTCTTGGTTGGAATCTCACCACGGGTTACAGTATAAGTTTGTACCTTATTACTGCCGTAACGCACAATACCAATCTTGACTTTCGTGTCTTTTGGACCTTTCAGACGGTGCATCGCTTCCTGATTGGTTACTATTTTGCCCACAAAAGGTTTGCCATCTACTGCTACGATTTTATCACCAGCCAGCAGACCGGCTTTTTCTGCAGGTCCGTTTTGGATGACATTCTGAATATGGATGGTGTCGTCTCTGATGACAAATTCTACACCTACTCCGGAGAATGAACCTTTGAGGTCGTCTGTTGCAGCAGCCGCATCTTTTGCGCTTATATAGACAGAGTGTGGGTCTAATTCTGCCAAGATTAATGGAATAGCCTCATCTACCAACGAGTCGATATTGACAGCATCAACATATTGGTCATCTATAATGTGCAGCAGATTGTTGAGTCGGTTGCTTCCACTATTGATGATGTTGAGTCGGTTGCCAGAGAAGTGGTTGGAGAAAAAAGAGCCAAGAAATATGCCCACCACGACACAAGCGGCCATGATGATTGGCATAAATCGATTGTTCTTGTTTTTATTCATATTCATGTTTTATACTAACGTTATTTCTACTATTTGCTCATGTCTGCATTCAGTACGAGAAGCTTATTCCTTTGCTTCTGCTTGAGCATTTTGTTTGTCTATATCCAGAAATTCAACCTTTATTCCAGCTCTTTCCATGAGTTGGATTCCATCATTGAGTCTGTATTTTTCTGCATATACTACGCGCTTGATTCCTGCTTGAATGATGAGCTTGGCACATTCTATGCAGGGAGAAGCGGTAACGTAGAGTGTACTACCGTCGCTGTTATTGCTACTTCTTGCCAATTTGGTGATGGCATTAGCTTCTGCATGGAGAACATACGGCTTGGTAATATCATTTTCTTCGCAGATATTCTCAAAGCCGCTTGGAGTACCATTGTATCCGTCACTGATAATCATTTTGTCTTTGACTACCAGTGCACCCACCTGTCTGCGCTTGCAATAACTGTTTTCCGCCCAAATGCGTGCCATTCTTAAATATCGCAAATCCAGTTTTGTTTGCTTGGATAGTTCGTTCTCCATAATTTTTTAATTAACATTCTACATTTTTCTTTATTTCATTTCTCTCAAGCAGGGCATCTATCGTTGGCTCTTGACCACGGAATCGTTTATACAGCGTCATTGGATGCTCGGTTCCACCTTTAGACAGAATATTGTCTCTGAAACTTTTTGCCGTAGCTTGATCAAAGATGCCGTTTTTCTTGAAAACGCTGAATGCATCTGCGTCCAGTACTTCTGCCCATTTATAGCTATAGTATCCTGCCGCATATCCACCAGCCATGATATGGGAGAAGGTTACAGTCATACAGGTATCTGGTAACTGAGGTAGAATCATGGCCTTTTCCCATGCTTTCTTTTCGAATGGGATGATGTCGTCTGTGAAAGCATCTTTTTGGGTGTAATATGCCATATCAAGAAGTCCAAAACTTACTTGTCTCAAGCATGCATAAGCCGTCATGAAGTTGCGGCTTTTAACGATGCGCTCTATCAGTTCGTCAGGTAAAGGTTCGCCTGTTTCATAATGGAAGGCAAAGGTGCGGAGGAAATCTTTTTCTATGGCATAGTTCTCCATGAACTGGGATGGTAATTCTACGAAGTCCCACCAAACGTTCGTACCTGAAAGGCTTTCAAAACGGGTGTTAGCAAACATACCATGTAAGCTATGACCAAATTCGTGTAGGAAGGTCTCTACTTCTCCTAATGTCAGAAGCGCAGGCTTTTTCTCTGTTGGCTTGGTGAAATTAGTCACTACGCTGACATGAGGTCTTACATTCTTGCCTTTATGGTCTATCCATTGACCTTGGAATTCCGTCATCCATGCCCCTCCTTGTTTACCCTTTCGTGGGAAGAAGTCTGCATAGAATACAGCGAGATAACTGCCGTCTTTATCGAATACCTCGTATGCTTTTACGTCTGGGTGATATACCTGTATTTCCTTGTTTTCTTTGAAGGAGATTCCATACAACTTGTTTGCGAGACCGAATACTCCCTCTATCACTTTGTCCAACTGGAAATATGGTCGTAGCATTTCTGCATCCAGATTGAATTTCTTCATCTGTAGTTTATGTGAATAGAAACTGAAGTCCCATGGCTGCATATCGAAATCCTTACCTTCTATCTCCTTTGCCAGTTCTTCGATTTCCTTGACCTCCTTGATAGCAGTTGGCTTATAGGCATCAATGAGGTCATTTAGAAGTTTATAGACATTTTTTACATTGCTTGCCATGCGATGCTTGAGTACATAGTCTGCATAGGTGGTGAAACCTAACAGCTGAGCCAGTTCGCGGCGAAGGTTGATGAGGCGCTTGCAGATTTCCAGATTATTGGAGTCGTTGTCATGGGTACACTCTGTATTTCGTGCCATATACATTTCCTTTCGCAACTTTCGCTGTGTAGAGTAAGTCATGAACGGAGAGTAGCTTGGATAGTCTAATGTAAATATCCATCCCTCTTTTTCTTGCTCTTTGGCATTCTGGGCGGCAGCTGCTATCGCTGTATTTGGAAGACCGTCCAACTGGGCCTCGTCTGTTATATGCAGTGTATATGCTTTGTTCTCCTTCAATACATTTTGGGAAAACTGAAGAGTAAGCATACTGGCTTCTTCTGTCAGTTTGCGGAGCTTTTCCTTTCCTTCTTCATCGAGCAAGGCACCACTCCTTACAAAACCGTCATAACTGGTATCGAGCAGCATCTGTTCTTCTGCAGTCAACTCTCGGTTAGGATGATCATGTACAAACTTGATTCTTTCAAATAACTTCTTGTTCAGAGTGATGTCATTGGCATGCTTGGTGAGGATAGGACTTAACTTCTGTGCCAAAGCTTCCATTTCGTCACAGGTTTCTGCACTCATCATGCAGGAAAAAACGTTGGAAACTCGACTCAGAAGGTCGTAATAATGTTCTCCCTTTTCTGTATCTACACGCGCAATGGTATTCTCGAAGGTAGGCTCTGCGGGGTCGTTGATAAGCTTGTCTGTAGCTTCATCATCACGACGGATTCCCTCCATGAAAGCCTCTTCGTAATCTTCAAGTTTTATACGATGGAATGGCACCGTATTGTGCGGTGTGTTATAAGATTCAAAAAATGGATTTATTCTCTTTTCTATATTCTTATCATCAAGCATACTAACTTTATTTTTGTTTTAGGTGCAAAGTTAGCAAAAAAAGATGTGATTCTCTTATCTGTAATTGAGAATTTAACTAATATTACACTCTTATTTGGCAAATCATCATTTTTTTCTTATCTACTTAACAGTTTCTCAAGGGCTGGGATAAAAATCCTTTCTCTTTGTAAGTGTAATAATCCTTCTGCTTCCAGATTGTTCAGAGCCTTAGAAATGTCAAGTCTGCTGTCGTTGAGCTCCTTTGCCATTCGGATCATCTTGATGTGGAATATTTTCTCTCCACCCGGACGGACACATCGGGCTTCAAAAAAGCGGATGATGAGTTCTTCTATGTTTTTGGGTGGCACACGTAGGGCTCTTCTGCTGATCTTTTGAGTCTGCGCAGAAAATAAATTCAGTAAGTTGATACGGAAAATCTCAAACAATTCGGAAAGTTTCAGTATCTCCTGCTTTTCGAGTCGCATGATACTGCAATCGGTTTTTGCAATATACGTATGGGTAAATCTTTGGTTGAGTCCGAAGATTCTCTCGGGTTGGAATATTTCGGGAGCAGATATGTCTTCTTCGATATTGTAGCCATGGTCGTCTGCATCTGTGATGACTTTGATTTCTCCTGTGAGAAGAAAGAAGAGTGATAGGCATCGTTCTCCGTCTTTTACGATAGTTTCTCCTTCTGATACTTTTAAAAAGTCAAAGCGGGTCTTCCCCGCTGCCTCGTGCAAGTCGCTACGGCTCATGCCGAGGAAGAGGGGAAGGGAGAGTAATATGTCGAATAATCTATTTTCTGCCATACCGTTTTGTTAGTTTTATTTTAACTTTCTTTGATGGAGATTTCAGGCTATTCTGCTAAAATCTTTTTCATGGATGGAGAATACCATACTCGGTTTTTCCCTTGGGCATCTGAATAAATCAGGTATGCGAGTAGTTCGGGATGCTGTTCAAGAATTTTCTTCGTTCCATCCATGCCCAGTACCATGAAGGAAGTGGCAAATGCATCTGCTGTTGCACAATTGTTGGCAATTACTGTGGCAGAGAGGATATTGTGTTGCACAGGATAACCCGTTTTGGGGTCGATAGTATGTGCATATTTCTTGCCGTTTTTGTAATAGAAATTACGATAGTTTCCACTCGTTGCCATGGCTTTGTCCGTGACGTTGAGCACGGTCTGCAGTTCTGTATTCGTATTGAGTGAATCATCCGTTGGCTTATTTACTCCAATGCGCCAAGGTACTCTTTTTTCACTATTGCCGCAGGTTACTACTTCGCCTCCGATTTCAACCATAAAGTTTTCAATGCCTTTCTTCTTAAGCAAGCGAGCTACAACATCACTTCCGTAACCTTTTGCGATAGCTGAACAGTCCAACATTGTATTGGGATTCTGTTTCTTGATATAATCATTTACCAGACTCACTTTTTCGAATCCTACTATGGCTCTGAGGCTATCTATAGTCTCCTTACTTGGTGCCTTTCCCTGCTTGAATCCGAATCCCCAGGTGTTGACCATTGGTGCTACGGTAATGTCAAATGCCCCATTGGTCTCTTTGGATATTTTTTCTGCAAGTAGGAAGACTTCCTTAAACATTTCGTCAACCTTTATGTTCTCGTTGCGATTGATTTTGGAAATGATAGACCCTTTGTTAAATGGTGAAAGCGATTGATCTACTTTCTGTAGTTCTTCCTCAATTTCTTTCTGGTAGTTTTCGTCACTCTGATAAGTGATGTGGTATATGGTTCCGAAGATGAAACCCTCGTCATGCTGATAAGGGGTAACGTGTTGCTGGCGTATGATGAAGATGGTACCGATGACCAGTATTGCCAGAAAAGGAAGTTGCCATATCAATTTCTTCTTGTTCATATCTTATGAATTTGTTAGAGATTTTTTAAAACTCGTATGCTATGTTGAATGTACCTCCAAAACGAGAGTTTCCCTGTTTTCCAAATCCAGGAACGTACCATGCATTCCCCAGTTCTCCATCGTTGTGGGCGATGCGGCGTTTGTATCTTACGCTCCAACCCATTCTGATAGGTCCCCAAATCTTGGCATCTACACCAAAAAGAATTTCCATCCAGTGATAGTTGCAGGATATATCTTTGGCTTCGTATGGAGAGGTCGTGCCCCAGATGGGATCTGTAATCTCAGGACCTGTCAGGTCGTATTTGTAGGAAGTGAAAGCGTATCTCAGACCACCATAGAGACGGTAGATGTCATGCTTGTTCTTCATCAGGTTCCAGTCCAGACCGATGCGACCATAGGGCGCACTTGTCTTATAGTGCAGATTGGTTCCTTCGTCCTTGGCATCTGCTTTTCCTAAACCTAATTCAACGACAGGGAAGTACTTGTCTTTCAGGTTGATGCGCAGGGCTGCTTCATACTGCCCATAATCTCCAAGCAGCATCTGTCCTGCTCCAAAAGCATCAACACTTATAGCCATGCCTCTTAATAAAGGTATGGTATCAGCCTGAGCAATCACTTTCTTTACCTTTGATTGTGCAAAGGTTGGGGTACTGGCGAAAAGTAATAGAATGCTAATCGCGAGTGCCGAAATATATGAGGAAATGAGATTTCGTTGCATCAAAATTTACGTCTTTATGGTTGATGACTACAGAATCTATCAAATGGTGAGTCGTCGTAACTCCCGTAATCGTATGGAAGTAGGACGGACTGCAATCGATGGATTCGAAATGTGGATGATTGTCTTTTGATACGATGAGGGTATCTTTGAACACGCGCTCTTGGGCATCTTGAATCTCGAAATAGAGCGTGTCTGCTGCATTCGTGTAACTCATTGGTAGCATGAAGCTATCAACATTCTCATCCTTATTGATGAGAATGCTGTCTTCACCATCTTGTTTGTTTGTCGAGATGGTCATGTATGAACCTGTGAGTTGAGTTACGTTTCCGTCCAGTTTGTATTTGGTATATACCGTGTTGTTAAGTGGACAGTCGAGCGTGGAACAACTCACCATCGTTGCGATGGCGAACAGGATGATAGGAATTATTTTCCGCATCTTATCTCTTTTTCTATTTGATAGTCATTACGATTTGGATTCTGGCGGCTGATAAGGTCGCCTAAAAAGCCAGCAAGGAACAGTTGGCTTCCTAACAACATGGCTGTCAGGGCAATGAAAAAATATGGGGAATCTGTGATGAGATGTCCATATACTCCCTGGTGGAGTTCTATCATCTTATCAATTCCCAATCCTATGAGGGAAAGGAAAGCTATGAAGAATACCACACTGCCCAAGAAACCGAATACGTGCATTGGCTTCTTGCCGAAGTTACTCAGGAACCAAAGTGTCATCAGGTCCAGATAACCGTTGACAAAGCGGTTCCAGCCCATGAATTTGGATGTACCAAATTTGCGTGCTTGGTGGTGTACTGGTTTTTCTCCGATTTTATCAAAACCTGCGTTCTTTGCCAGATATGGGATGTATCTGTGCATTTCTCCGTAAACCTCTATGTTCTTGATGACGTCTTTACGGTAAGCTTTCAGTCCGCAGTTGAAGTCATGCAGGTTGTGAATACCACTCACTTTGCGTGCTGTGGCATTGAAGAGTTTTGTAGGGATCGTCTTGGAGAGTGGATCTCCCTGTTTGCGGTTCTGCTTGTATCCGGAAACCAGATCGTACCCCTCTTTTGTGATCATATGATAAAGTGCAGGAATCTCATCTGGAGAATCCTGTAAGTCTGCATCCATAGTAATAACTACATCGCCTTGAGCTTCTTTGAATCCGCAGAATAGGGCAGGACTTTTTCCATAGTTACGGCGGAATTTGATGCCCTTCACGTTCGCTGATTTTTCTGCAAGTTCTTCGATGACCTCCCAGGAATGGTCGGTAGAACCATCGTTGACGAATATAACCTCAAAGCTAAAGTCGTTGGCTTTCATTACGCGTTCTATCCACGCATAAAGTTCTGGCAAAGATTCTTCCTCATTGAATAGAGGTACAACAACTGTTATGTCCATTTTTTATTCTTGGTTTATAATTTATTCTTTTTTTTGTTTTCTACTCATGAATGCTGCAATCGCTGGACTCAGGATAATGGCAACAAATATATCTGTAATCATGAATGCTGCAGCCCAGGATATGGGTTTCATCATGCTGATGGCTTCTATGAGTGTCTTTATCTCGTTGGCTGGAAAGTTGTATGTTTTCAGCATCAGGGTGTAATTGTCTATGATGTAGCTCATGAAAACACCTGTGTCAAGGAATTTAAACCATAGAAATTGAACGATGGTCAGGAGTAAGGTAGCATTGAAGAATGTTTGTGCACAATAAAATAAACCTCTTCTGAATGAAATGGATCCATCCAATGCATTGTCTCTGAATGCCTTCAGTCTTTTTGCTACCACAAATGGAGTGCTGATAGCCAAGATGTTGGCCAATAAACTAAGCAAAGCATAGCCTGGCGTTACCGACCACATGGTGGATGCAAAACTGGCTATCCAAACAGCGCCCAAAATGGCTCCGTCCTGTCTGGCAAAAGCTTTTGTTTGTGTAATCTTTACTACATCTATCATTTTGATTATTTTCCTTTAGCTATTTTTATAATGATATGTTTATGAAATAATTCTTGCTGTATTTCTTATACTATCTTGCAAAATTACGTAAATTTCTGCACATACCGACAATATTTCCTTTATTTTTATATATATTTTGTATTGTTTGTCAAAAAGTTGCCCGAAAATAGGAGAGAGGGGAGAAATCTGTCTGTATATGATAAAGGTATCAGTTTGTTTATAAAAGTCTGTAAAAACAAAAAAGGAACTTCCATGAAGAAAGTTCCTTTTTGAGCCTCTTGTCGGATTCGAACCAACGACCCCGAGATTACAAATCACGTGCTCTGGCCAACTGAGCTAAAGAGGCGGGTGGACAAGCGATTCATATCGCACCGCTACAACCAAGTACCCTTGCTATGTTCCCATCCTGGGGGATTCCGAGGGAGCTGGTCGTATGAGACTTGTCCGTCTCAATGTGCTTTAAAATGCTTATTGCTTTTAAGCGGGTGCAAAGGTACGGCTTTATTTTGTATTGACCAAAACTTTTCTCAGAAAAGTTTTGGTCTTTAACGTTTATTTAGAAAAGCAGGCTCGAAATCGCTTTAGAAATCGACGACAGTAATGCCTGCTCCACCAAATTGCACATGTTCGTCAGCGTAATGTACCACATTTGGTATACTGCTCACATACTGTCTGATGAGTTGGCGCAGAATACCATTTCCTTTTCCATGCAGGATTCTTACGCGAGGCATTCCCACCAATATGGCGTCATCAATAAAGTGCTGAACCGCATTGAGTGCTTCGTCTCCACGCATACCTCTTACATCAAGGTCCTGGTGGAAATTACTCTTATGGGCATCAATTGTCTTGCGTGTCTCCTTGCTAATGCCATATGAAGCTAAATTCTCTTTTCTTTCTTCTGTCTTATCCTTTTCTGTAGAAGCAGTGGCATGTTCCAGTCTGCTGAGGCGCATTTTTGTTTTCATACCTCCAAAGACAGCGGTGGCCATGTCGCCAGAGATGCTTTCGATCTTGCCCACGGTAGTGAGTCCCTTGATGCGCACGGTGTCACCTTCTTTCAACTCCTTGTTGCTTTCGGCCTGTGACTTGTTCTGTGCATTGCGAAGGGCAGCAGCAGCTTTCTCCTGATTCTGTGCCTTTTCAGCCTTTCGTTTGGCGTGGCGTTCTTTTCGTTGCTGTATCTGCGCTATCTTGCGGGCAATCTTGTCATCATTGTCCTTTGTGTCAATCTCCTGCATTTCCTGTTTGAATGCATCCAGTTCTTGACGAATGCGCTTGGTTTCTTCTTTCTCAGCCTGATTCTCGCGAATTTCCCGGATGGCATTCTCTATCTTCTTATTGCTTTCCTTGAGAAGTTCTTCTGCCTGCTGCTTTGCCTTGGCGAGAATCTGCTTGCGACTTTTTTCTATTTCCTCTATGTCGCTCTCGTATTTGGAGATCGTCTTCTCCATATCCTTTTCACGCTGGTGTATGCTCTGTCGCTTGTTTTCCCAGTAGCGCTTGTCTCTTACGATATCCTGCAGGTATTTATCGCTCTGGATGTATTCAGAACCTACAATGTCGCTGGCTTCTTTGATGACTTCCTCTGGCAAACCGATTTTGCGGGCTATCTCAATGGCGAAAGAAGAACCTGGACGCCCGATGGCCAACTGGAATAATGCTTTCATCTCATGGCGGTCGTAGAGCATGGCTCCATTGGCTACTCCTTCATGACTGTCTGCAAAATGTTTCAGATTCTGGTAGTGGGTTGTTATGACACCATAGGCTTGTTGCTTGCAGAATTTGTCGAGCACCGCTTCTGCTATGGCACCGCCAATGCCAGGTTCTGTACCCGTACCGAACTCATCTATCAATATGATGGTACTGTTGTTGGCAGCCCTCATCATATTTTTCATGTTGAGGAGGTGGGAAGAGTAGGTACTGAGATCGTTTTCCAGACTCTGTTCGTCACCGATATCAATCATGATATTCTGGAATACGCCCGTCTTAGAGCGTTCGCTTACTGGGATGCTCAGACCGCACTGCAACATATATTGTAGCAGTCCTACGGTTTTCAGACAGACGGATTTACCACCGGCATTAGGACCGGATATGATCAGTATCCTTTTTTCTTGCGTTAATATAATGTCGAGTGGTACTACCTTTTCGCCTTTCTTCTCCAGAGAGATCTGGAGGAGTGGGTGAATGGCTCGTATCCAGTCAATATGTGGGTGGTCTTCAACTTCCGGTTCTATTGCCTTGAAGATTTCTGCTATTTTAGCCTTTGCCTGTATCAGGTCTATTTTAGCTAAAAATCGATAGCTGTCCATCATCTCGCGTACGTATGGGCGTACCTTATTGGTAAAGTTTGTGAGGATGCGGATGATTTCCTTGCGCTCTTCGCCTTCCAGTTCGCGTACACGGTTGTTGGCTTCCACCACTTCAGTCGGTTCAATGAATACGGTCTTACCGGTGGCACTCTCGTCATGTACGATACCTTTGATTTTCTTTTTCAGCGTAGGTATCACCGGAATCACCAGTCTGCCGTCACGAAGCGTAGGAGTTACATCCTTTTCAACCACACCTTCGCTTTGTGCAGAACGTAATATACTATATAAGGTACGCGAAATGCTTCCTTCGGTCTTTGCAAGTTCTCTTCTGATCTGCAGCAATTCCGGTGTAGCATTGTCACGTATCTTTCCGTATTTATCCAATATCTGATCGATGCGCTGAATAATCTGAGGAAATGTTATCACGTCTTTTGCCAAGCGGTGCAAGGCTGGATATGTATATTTCTTCTCCCTGCGCCAACCGTCGTTTTCTTCAGCATGACTGTCGTCTTCATCGCTGTGGTTGAGGATTTTCACGATGCTTTCAATGGTTGAAAGTGAACGGCGAAGATCGAAAAGTTCATTTTCCTCCAGATGGGTATTTTCTATGCGGATACGTACGATGCTCTCTCTCACATCGTAGAAATATTGTAGCGGAAAGTCCTCTACTTCAGAGATGAGTTGTCTGAACTCACGCACTTGCATGAGCCATTCGTTTACCGTTTCTGCATGGTCGCTGAATCCCATTTTCTCCACCTGTTCCTTGCCGAGGGTGGAAAGACAGCGTTCGCGCAACATGGTTCGGATTTCATTAAATCCTATCTTTTGTTCAAAATTATCTGGATAAATCATTTCTTGTTTCGAAAATTTTTGTGCAAAGTTACTGCAAAATTCTGATTTACCGAAGAAAATTAGCATTATTTTTCTCCTTGGTTGATTGGATATTTATTCCGCAATGTTTATTAAATCTTAAAAAATACCTACTTTTTAATAGAAATCACCAAATTGTTATATCTTTGTAATCGCTAACTATGCATAATTGTAAATCGAACTTAAATAATAACTACTCAAACAAAAATGAAAACAAAATTTTTGATGAAGGCATCTCTCATGGGTTTATGTCTTCTTGCTTCTATGGAAGCATCTGCCAAAGATTATTATTTGGCACCAGGTGGAACTGGTAATGGTATGACAATTGACAAACCATTCGGTGATCCGATCAAGGCTTTTGCCGCCCTGAAGGCAGGTGATGTCCTTTATGTAAGAGGAGGAACTTACCATCTCTCACAAACGATCAAGGTAAATCAGACGGGTACGGCTGACAAGCGAATCTGTGTCTTCGCCTATCCTGGTGATACAGAACGCCCTGTTTTTGATTTCTCTGGTCAACCTCGCTCTACATCTACTGAAGCTGCTTCTTATCGTGGAGTGATGCATAATATCGGCGCAAACTACTGGCATTGTCGTGGATTGGATTTTTGCCATGCTGCTGATAATGGTATGAAATTGGAGGGTTCTTACTGCGTGGTAGAACTCTGTCGCTTCTACGGCAATGAAGATACGGGTCTGCAACAGGGATTTGGTAAAGACTCCAAGGGAAACAATACGCGTAATACCGAGTTCAAATATGGACGTTATAATATCATTGTGAATTGTGATGCTTACGATAATCATGATCCTTGGACCAATGGTGGAAATGCTGATGGGTTTGCTATCAAATTGTATCCTGGTCCTGGCAATGAGTTCCATGGTTGTCGTGCTTGGCATAATTCTGATGATGGATGGGATTTGTATTATACGGTTTTCCCTATTGTTGTAGATAACTGTTGGGTTCTTAACAATGGTTTTGACAAGGGCAATGCCAACGGATTTAAGATGGGTGGTTGTAAACAAGGTGGAACCTCAACAGGTGCTCATGTGTTTAAGAACTGTATTGCGGCTTTCCATGCCAAGAAAGGATTCGATCAGAATCATCATCGTGAGGGTTCTTACCTGATCAATGACCTTTCTTTTGGCAATGGTATCAATTACGGTTATAATATGGAGAAACCTGATTATGGAAATTGGGTACTTCGCAACTGTGTGGGCTTCGCTTATGGTTCGCAGAAGATGGAGCGTAATTCGGCCTTTACCGTTGCTCCTGATATTGATTATTGTACTTGGACTACTCTCGATCATACCAATCCGATGGGTGAGAAGGCAAGTAGTAACGGAACTTCTTATTCTAAGACGATTGGTAATTATGCTTCTGAATATGAGGATCTCAGTTATGAAACGTCTATAGGAGACCGTCAGGAGAATGGTGAACTTCCTTTGAAGTTTGGTAGATTGAAAGCTGGCAGTAAACTGATAGATACAGCCACTCCTATTACGGATTTCAAGACTGTAGATGCTCACAAGACGGCTTATGAATATGCCGACAATGCTCCTCAAAACTGGTCTGTCACACTCAATATTCCATACGTGGGCAAGGCTCCTGATTATGGTCCTTATGAGTTTGGAGGTAATGACAATGCCTATACGTTGCAGATGCCTGTGAACGATGGAACTGTTGAGGATGCCGAGGTTGATAATACTGATGATGGTAAATATTATCAGATTGCTACTGTGGTTAATAATTACCTTTTTCAGGATGATGTTTTGAATAGCAATGTGAAGAAATATATTACTGGTGGCAATGCGGCAGGTGTACTTCCTAAATATTACGGAAAATCAAGCGATGGTAAGTCTTCCGTAACTTATGTGGATGAAAATACTGCACGGGGTAAGAAATATTCTGCTACTTATGGTGCTTATCGTTTGCCAAAAGGAACCTGTGTGGAATTTACGCTCGAATCGCTTGCGCAGTTGCAGTCTAATGTTTATTGTACTGGAGGTCGTACTCTGAATATTGCCTGGCATTATGTGGATAACTCCAATTCAGGCACCGCGTCTGTTTCTTTAAGCGAAGGTGTTGCTTTCGTAGATGTGGCTGCTAAGATTGGTAAAAAGATAGAGAAAAAGCCGATTGTTGTGACTTTAACGAATAATGGTGGAGGTGATATGTATCTTACTGATTTGACTCTTGGTGTTTATCAGGAAGTTGATGAGAATGGTAACGTGGTTAATGGCATTCAGGATATCGTATCAGAAACCAAGACACAGAAGTCTTATCAGATGTATCAGACTACCAATGGTCTGATTGTCTATGGTGAAATTGCTTCTCTTCAAATATATGGTATGGGTGGTCAGAAGGTTGCTGAAAGCTCTGATTCCCAGTTTGTGAATATGGCCAGTCTTTCTAAGGGTGTTTATGTGGTTAGAATCCTTGGTAGGGATGGAAGTCTGGTTGCTCAGAAATTCCTGAGAAAATAAACTGATTTCATCGTAAGGAAAAAAATAAAAACGGTGTTTGTCCAGACAAGACAAACATCGTTTTTTTTCGTGTGTCGGGCATGACACTAACCTAACTGGTTCAAATCCAGTCGCAGGTATTTAC
>OBCL01000005.1_pt1 | contig 97002 bp, 117 predicted proteins | sample 1495931 | NCBI WGS metagenome assembly OBCL01 (sample SAMN03418275, study PRJEB22391) | human gut metagenome | biome: human-gut; feature: organic feature; material: feces | host: Homo sapiens | place: Tanzania | collected 2013-01
ATATGGCGTTCATCGGTCCTAGACCGGAGCGAAAGTTCTATATTGATCAGATTATGGAACATGATTCTCGCTATGAGTATCTCTATCAGATTCGTCCAGGAGTTACCTCCTACGCTACCCTCTATAATGGTTATACTGATACCATGGAGAAGATGCTGCGACGCCTGGATTTAGATCTCTATTACTTAGAGAATCGATCATGGTGGTTTGATGCTAAGATTCTCATCAAGACTTTTATCAACATCGTATTTGGAAAGAAATTCTAAGAATAAACTTAAGAAATTAGGGCAAGCACCTATCCCGGTTGCTTGCCCTAATTATTTATATGAATACATTTATCCTTCCATGCACCTACTTTGCAAATCCACCAAAGCCTCCTCAACTTCCTTATTAGGACAGCCCAATTGATAGCTCTTGTATGAATCTCTTTACTGTTGAGTTTCAGATTTACTTTTCCTTCCACTCCTCTATCGTACCTGTCTTCGACGAAAAGTTGACACCTATCTGATGAATATGTCGGGCATCCGTAGCGTACTCTTTGGCATAACCCTTGTCCTCTATCTGCTGCAAGGCTCCTTCCGCCGATCCGTCCAACTTGAACTCGAAGATATAGACATCGTTAGGGGTTTCATAGACACAATCCGCCCTACCCTTGCTCGTCTCCTTCTCACGAAAGAGCATATAGCAACTCAGCATACGGAGGAGCAAATAGAATGTATAATCGAAGTATCGCTCATACTCTCGCTCGTCATTTCTGCGACGCACACTGTATGGGATACTGGCGAGAAAAGCGGTGAGCGAATCCATGAATTCCTGTAGCTTGCCTTGCTTCAACTGATGTACAGAAGTAATGAGCCAACTTGCAGAATCCTCCTTTGTCTTGAGATAAGCATTTGCCAAGATCGTAAGAAGTCCCTCTCTCACTTCATTGTTTGGAATGTCGAGCAAGAACGACTCCGTGTCCTGGTCATAATCCTTGATGGTAAGATAGCCGCTTTGATAAATCATCGGCAAAGGTTTCTCTATATCCGCCTTATAGTCATCAAACTGTGGCACCCCATAATATTTTCCTACCAATTCATCAAGATTCTCATCAAAATGATTCAACAGACGCACAAGGTAAGTAGGCGTGCCGCTTTTAAACCAATACCCCCCCAACTTCATATTGTAAAAAGCATTGAGCAAGCTGAAAGGATTGAAAACATCCACCATTTTCTCACTGAAGTGATAGCCGTCATATTTCATTTTCAACTTTTGCAGCATCTCCTCTTCCGTGCAATGATATATCTGGGCAATTTCCGCTATAGGCTCGGCAAAATATTTCACCAACTCATCCTTGGTAATACCACAGAGAGCTTCGTAATTTCTGCTTAAGCTGATGTCAGCAGGTTGGTTAAATCCACTGAACATGCTGATTTGCGAGAATTTCGTAACACCAGTGAGGAACACAAAGCGAAGGTCTGCGTCAGCCCCCTTAAAAGTGGTATAGAAAGACTTCATGATGTTGCGATGTTTTTCCTCCAAACTAATCATCTTACCAAGATGTTCGACCTGATAGTCAAGTTCTATTACGTCCAAGATCGGCTTATCGTATTCATCGATGAGCACGACAGCACCAAGCCCTGTTTTCTCATGAGCTGCATGAAGTACTTTTTGAAAGCGCAACCCCAAGTCATTACTGGTCCTGACTACTTCATATTGAGCTTCCCATTCGGTGAGATTATCCGACAACACATCTTCTAAAACTCCATCATTCAGATAGTTGCCCGTACTGAAATCGATGTGAAACACAGGGTATTGCTTCCATTCTGTCTCCAGTTTGGCCATGGCAAGCCCCTTGAAAAGTTCCTTGTTTCCAAGGAAATATTGTTCCAATGTAGATACGAGAAGACTCTTTCCAAATCGCCGAGGGCGACCCAGAAAATAAATTTTTCCACTATATACTAGTTGATAGACCAAGTCTGTCTTATCAACATACACAAAACCACCTTGAATGATTTGCTCAAAAGATTGTATTCCTATTGGATATTTCATATTGCTCACATTTTTCCGCAAAATTACACTTTTTCTTCGACACAACAAAATTTATCACAAGAAATATTCCTCAGAGGAGCATACATGAAAAGAACGCACATATCAACTTGGTAAAACATACTTATATTCTCCAAATTATTCAACCCACTAAAGATACAGAATTGAGGGAACGTAATAACAGCTGTTTCGAATGACTACCCTTCTACCACATTCCAATCATCAATAGTTCGACTATCATCTGAGAAATTAATACCCACAAGGAACTTTTTGCGCTTATCATCTGCAAAAGCAGAAAAATACTTTTTTTCCTCTATTTGATTGATGGCAGTTACTGCATCCTTTCCATACTTTAATTCAAATATGTAGATATAGTCATCTGTCTTCAAGACCATATCGATTCTGCCATCAGAAGTTGGTTGTTCGGGGGTAATATCAGTTCCTAACATGGCGAATATCGTGTACATCACCGCTTGATAATGACGTTCATTGTTATTGACCAATGTATAAGGAAATTTGTCGTAGAATGTCTTTAGGTGAGACAAAAATGCGTCCATGTCACCATTTCGCACCACACAGTCATAGTATGCACGGCACAAAGCATCATACTTCCCCATACCATCAGGAGAATAATATCGGAAGAGGCTTGTCGAGAATCCCTGACGCACTTCCTCATTAGGAAAGCCCAAACGATACAGCCTACTTTGCTTATCATACTCTTTGATAGTAAGATAGCCACTCTGGTACAAGACTGGGATTGGGTCCGTTATTTTCTCAGTTGGCACATCAAAACGCTTATCTGATGCCCAGAGGTCATCTATCTGGAGCATGTCCAAGCCCTTTTTCTGTAAAAGTTCAACCAGGAACGTTGGAGTGCCCGAGGAGAACCAATAGCTGTTCAATTCTTTATCATCCAATGCATTGATGATACTGAATGGGTTATAGATGCCTGGTGACTTCTCTGAGAAATGATATCCGTCATAATGGTAGCGCAAAGCAGCCACGGCTTCATCATAAGTCATCTCATTTTCCTCGGCAAAGGCTTCGATGTCTTCCGTATATTTTTTAAGAATTTCCTCTTCCGTAAATCCACAGACTGTGGCATATTCATTCTTCATGGTTAAGATTTTCAAGTTGTTAAGTTCGCTGAAAATACTTAACTGACTAAACTTTGAAATACCCGTAATGAAGACGAAACGTAGGTTGGCATCTTGCTGCTTCAATGGACTGAAGAAATCACGCAGGACATTCCTGATTTGATTTTGTAATTTTTCATCATTCATAGAGTCATGCATCGGTGCGTCATACTCATCAATGAGAACTACGACCTGCTTGCCAGTCTGCTGACAAGCAGCCGCTATAATGTTAGCCAATCTTTCGCTATAGACATCAGAATTTTCAGAGAGAGTCCCCACATGATACAAATCCTCATAATTCGACAAGATTCCATTAAGGATAGCGTGCAAATTCTTCAACTGATAATACTTACCTCTACTCATATCTATATGAATCACAGGATAGACCTCCCATTCCTGTTCCAGTTTTTCGATAGCAAGTCCTTTGAACAAATCCTTGCGTCCCTCAAAATAAGCCTGAAGAGTAGATACAAGAAGCGATTTTCCAAATCGTCGAGGACGACTCAGAAACAAATTTTGCGCATAATGCGCCATTTTATACACAAGGGCAGTCTTATCTACATAAGAGTAACCACCCTCTATTACTTTATCAAAGGTCTGAATTCCTATAGGATATTTCATATTGCTCACATTTTTCCGCAAAGTTACATTTTTTCTTTGAAACTGCCAAATGATTATAGCGATTTATTTAATAACGACAAATATTTTCGCAATACCGATGGGTGACAGGAGTGACAGACCCCTCCACAAAAAAAACAGAAAACTCGTGTCACTGGTGTCACCCAACAAACTGGCTCCAATAAAGGGCTTGACAGAAAACGGTGACAGGTGACACTTTTATATACTCTTTTTTTTATGACTTACCGCGCGAAAATAGATAAAAGATTGATAATCAGAGGGAGACATCCAAATTGGAGGGTAGTGGCTCCAATGCATAAAAAAAAGATGAAAAGTAGGTGTCACCGACACCCTTGAGTTTTTTTTGTAAAACTTTACGCTTTTCAGAAACAAGCCATTTGAAGGAAGAAAATGACTTGTTTACGATGAGGAAATGGCTTGTTTGCAATGAGGAAATGACTTAATTAGCAGTCCTAAATGACTTGATTACAGGTCCTAAATGACTTGATTACAGATGCTAAATGACTTATTTGGGAAAACAAAATACAAAAGAGAAAAGCATCAAAAGGGATAGAAAAGGATAGAAAAGCATCAAAAGGGATAGAAAGGGATAGAAAAGCATCAAAAGGGATAAGTAAGCGCCGGAGAAACTGTAACTTTGCAGCGTCCTTCAGAACTTGAAGTGGCAGAATTTGGTATAACAAACAAAAAATGGAAAAATGGAAAAGCAAATAACACTTTCAGAAAGCAACAAAAAAGCCGAACTGACTTTAACATCAATCCGACTTTTGAATATCTTCGAAACAAGAAGTCGTTTAGAACTTCTTGAATTTCAATCGCAAGGTCTTCGAACGAAGAATCATCTTGCTACCGCTGAGTGCTTCCTTAGCGAAACCCTCTGGAAGATTGTTGATTCCGTAGTATCGCAAACCGTTGGTAACCTCAGTCAAAGGAATATCACCACTATCTTCACCATTGTCCTGATGGCCATGATTAATAAAAGCCTGAGTAATCTTCAAACTATCAGAAGTTTGCTCAAAGCGGAAAAACATCCGCTCAGTATTATTGTCATACTGTGTTGCCGCAATCAGTTTATACTCAATTCCCCAGAAGACATGCAACTTAGACATATCAACCGTCTTGCCATTCTCAAGAGAATCAATACTCTCCAGATGCCAGAAGCCATCAAGCTTGCCATTGTCACTGGATTCCAGTTCACAGGAAGAGAAAGCAAACATGCTAATAGCTACAAAAGCTACCATCATGGCGTGAACAATCTTATATTTTTTCGTAAACATATTCATACTCCGCTATTAAAGTTTAAAGATGCCAGACTTGATTACCGTCAACTGGAAACCAGCATTATGACCCAACATCTGGTCGCTTCCAAAATCCATACCATACGCACCTTTCACCTTCCAATCATGGTTAAAGTGATAAGCACCCTCAACCAGGAAGCTGACATTGTGATGCATTTTATTGAATGGAATCCTATAAGTACCCCATCCTTTCTGGAATGTACCCAATACTCTATATCCGAAACGTTCAGTTGGCATACCGTCAAAACCTAAGTGATAAGCAACAAAACGGTTATTTAAAACCCGGATGCTTCCATCGGTGTTATAAATTGGAGAACGGTAAAGCGGATTACCCATCACCTGTCCCCAATGCTGCCAACCTGGATAATTGGAATGATTATAATAATCATCACTACCTCCAAGATGGTCTGGAATATTCTGTGTACGATCATGATAGCAAGGACCGCTCTGATACTTTGTGTAAATATACTCTAAGACCACATTGCGCAACCAAGTACCATTTTTGACATTCAACTCCAATCCAAGAAGCATGTCCTTCAACTTATATCGATAATAACGGCGCTTGGTATGAGTATTCCATTGATCACCCGTACCGTATCCATCATAATCGAGGAAGAACATAGCACTATGGTCCTCGAAGAAATGATCTCCATAAAATCCGAGTTTCCAGGAATCTGCATCATAATTGATACGGAACACCCAACTGCCCAGCGTATTACCAGCTACATTATGATACCCCTCCCCATCAGAAGCATCGTAACCACCCGGTATAAAAGCCTGCCACATACCCTTCAAACCTCCTTGAGTTGGTTCGACATGCATCACGCCATTCACTTTTTTATACGGCGTACCTCCAAACTCAGCTGCCATTTCCAGTCCCAACTCCACGCTCAGCGGGAAGAAAGAACCTTCATTACCTATCTTCAGATATCCCGCCTTGCTATGATAGAGCATACCATCAGCATACTTGGACTGGCGCTGTGTAAAGTCGTGCTGCCAGTTCTCATCGGTCATCTTACCATAGGCAATATGTCCCTTGATGGCTAACCAATGATGGGCAAAAGGAAGGGTCCAATACTCCGGCAATGCCAGGCGAACCTGAGGAACAGGACGAGCATTGATACCCAAAGTCTGGCTACCACTACTCAAAGTCTGATTCTTCAGTTCCATCGGATACTCCTTGGCACCAATACTCAGCACACCATGCAACCAGCGAGCTTCCACAAAAGCCTGCTGAACTACTACATTACTCGTATAATGAATCGGTGCTGCTACATCCAAACCATATCCGATGCCCCAACGACGGGCAGAATCAGTACTCAACGGACGGATGACACTACCACGGAGATAACCGTTGTTCTTCTCCAGCGAACTGAGTCCATGCTTATTGGCATTGAGCCAAAGCGGAGTCTTACCCTTGGAGAAAGAACCCTGCATCTCCACATTGTAATGAATGTCCTTGCCCAAATCCAACTTACCCGGATCTACATCCTCCTGCCAAAGATACTGGGCAGAAACTGAGAGAGGTAAAAGCAGGAATGCACTAAAGACAAACGCTTTTTTCTTATTAGTCTGATAAAATTTCATCTATAATTACTTTCGAAAGTTTTAATAATAACGGAATTTTTCACCTTTTATTATATATAAGGGACAAGTTATTGCATTAAGATAATGAGCTTTAGGGAATTTCCCCCACCTCTTTAGGGAAAAACCTTTCCGCAGCCAGATATTTCGCCGTATCTTTGCAGCAGAAATAAAACAAGAAGTCTAATTTATAAAGAGATATGATTATGAAGAAGTTTATATTAGCCCTTGTAGCAATGGTCACAATGACCTTCACTACTGCATCTGCAATGAGTTACGAGCAGGCTCGCCAGCAAGCTCTCTTCTTGACAGATAAAATGGCATACGAGTTGAACCTCACAGACGATCAGTATGAGGCTGCTTACGAAACCAACCTCGATTATCTGATGAGTGTCAATACAGTGGATGACCTCTACGGAATCTACTGGAGACAGCGCAATATGGACTTGAGCTATATCCTCCTGGACTGGCAATATCGCACATTTATTAATGCCACATACTTCTATCGCCCTCTCTACTGGGACGCTGGTTACTGGCATTTCGGCATCTATGCCAGATATCCTCACCGCGACTACTTCTACTTCGGTCGCCCTCACTTCTACGTTTCCTATTGTGGAGGACACAGCTGGAGAATGAATGGTGGTAGAAGCTGGTATCATGGACGCAGCTTCGGTGGTCCACGTCCCGGCGGTCATCCAAGAGTGGGCATGCGTGACGGATTCAACAGAGGAGATTTCGGTCGTGGACAGAGTTTCGGAAACATGAACCGAAATAATGGAAACTCAAACCGCAACAACGGACAGAGCTTCGGAAATATGAGCCGTGGCAATAGTAACATAAACCGTGGCAATGATAACCGCCCTCAGAGCGTGAACAGACCACAGAATAATGGTGGTTTCGGCAACCAGAGCAGCAGTTTCGGCAACCAGAACCGTCAGTTTGGTAATCGCCAGAGCAGTACTCGTACTACTGTTACCCGCGAGAATCCATCAAACAACAGCAGACCTGGTGGTTCTTTCGGTGGCAACCGTGGAGGCTTCGGAAGTGGTTCTTCTATGATGCGCAGCTTTGGCAGTGGCAATACTACCAGCCCATCCAAGAGTTTCACTCCTCGCTCTAATCCAGGAAACGGTGGTGCTTCTTTCGGAAACAGTTCTCGCTCCTTCGGTGGTGGCAACCGTTCTATAGGTGGACCTACAAGAAGCAATGGTGGCGGTTCTCACGGCAGTTTCGGAGGACGCAGATAATTTTGAAAACATTAATTCATAAGATATAAAAGCAAAAGAGTTATAAAAATCAAGGATAACAAATAAGAAAGTTATAAAACTCAAGTAAAAACAAAAGAGAGTTATACAATACGCTGATAATAAGTTAAAGAACAGACCATTTATATGCATAACATTTACCATGCTGAATAATTAAATATAGTAAAAGATGAAAGTTCAATAGGTTCAACATAGGTAAAAGGACCAATAGAGAGTTATTTACAGAGGCTTCCCCTTTCTCCTGCAACGGAGAATACGGGAAGCCTCATTTTTTTATATTAATCAAACGTTTCTTTCAAGATAATAAAAACACGTATGATGATTCGTTCAAGAAACTGTTCTTATATCAGATACAGAACTGAATAGAACAACTGGGCGGCGAATACATAGAGCACGATGAGAGGAGAAACCTTAGAAATACCATACGACATACAGCGGAAAATATCCTCCACTCCTTTCAGGTTATCACTGATAACACCGAAACTGCAGCAGACTACGGTTACAGCAAATGCGGTATAAGGTATGATGCTCTGCGTAAAACTGCTTGGAAAGAGGCCACCCATCACATTCAGAAGGATGGCATGAGGCAGCAGGGTAAGTGCCAGCATGATAATCACAAATACCCCCAACTCGAAACTTGCCACGCCCATTGCAAAGCGCTGACGATACTCGTCTGGCTTATAATGGACAATACCACTTCTACAGAAAGCTCCATAGGCAATACCACCCAACACCAGCCACACTAATACGGGCGAAGCTAAATGATCCTGGAACTGACCGAAGAACCAGCGGATGCCCTCAGAACTCAAGAGCGAACGGTTATAGTTCTCCGGCATCGCAGCCGTCAATAGCCACGAAGTCAGCATCAGCAGGATTTGCGCCACGCCCAAACCTAAAGCCAAATACGAAAACACCTTCATTTTCTTCATCGTTCTCTCTATTCTTTTCCTGATTAAATCCTATTCTATATCTTTCTTGATGCCGCAGCTTATTCTGGATCAGCTTCGAGATTGTCGATATCTAAGATGCGAAGTTCGCAGGCCCTTACCACCAGACGGGTAGCATTGATGCCCATACCATTGTTGCCATCAGGGAAGAGTTTCTGTACCAGTTCGTTCTGTCGCTTTTCCAAACTCTTCACACCGAAAGGCATACCTCGCAAATTGGTAATCTGCTCCTTGGTATAACCGAGGGCGAGATGGCGAAGGAAGCGCTCGTCATATTCGTCAATCTCATAATTGACCAAAGCCTCCTGGCGCATCAACTGACTATTGACACTTTTCTTGAAACGTTCTACGATCTTCTGCAGAATCGGCTGATTGAAAACCATCTTCTTACCACTCATGCAGGAAGCCACATCGCCACGGGTCAGGAGTTCCCCACTCTTCAGGATAATACCATCGCAACCTGCATCAAGAACATCCACCCAGAGCTTCTCATTCAGGATTTCTCCCGTGAAAATCAATACCTTTACGTTAGGATACTGTTCCTTGGTATAGCGGCAGATTTCTACACCCACCGTAGTGGAACCGCCCAAACCAAGATCGAGAAGCACGAGGTCAGGCAACTGCTGTTTGATGAGTTTCCAATAGCTCACCTCACTGTCAGCTGTTCCAATAATCTCAGCTTCAGGTATATCGTTTTTGAAAATTCCTTCCGTACCTTTCAGTTCCAAAGGTACATCCTCTACTATGATTACTTTAAAATTGTCCATCGTCGTTTATTTGAGTCTATGTTGAATTTATGTTTTAACTATCTTTGATTCTATACTAACATCCCCGGCAACACCACCTCAATGACCAGGAATCCATCATCAGAAGGCTTTGCCTGGATACCGCAGCCACGAAGATTGGTCGTTTCTCCCATCTCCCTCACTATCTGGCGGCAAACTAAGAATCTCATATCCACGGTCAGCGGAGTGAAAAGGCGATGATGCAAGGAATCGTCGTATCTCAATCCTGAGAAGACAAACTGGCAGGTGGCATAAGCCGTATGCACAGTTTTGATTTCCTGTTTCACTTGCGTGATGGCAATACCCTGCGCCTTGGCAAGATCCTTCACGGTTTCCTGTATCAGTCGGAAGAGATAATCCTTCAGCGCAGCATCACACTTCAGATTGGTTTCCACCTGTTCCATCGCCTGCGCACTCAGCATCAGATAGATGGATTTATAGTAATCTACCAATTCTTTCAGAGAAGCTACATCATCGGGGGATGCCTCTATCAACTGTCGGATACGTGACGGATAATACATCGTCTCATGCTTCAACGTAGAGAGGCAATTATCTAATACAGAATTAGATACGTGCAAACGATCATTCTCAAATCGCACCCGTCTCAACTCATCTTCCAGCAGTTGATTATCTGCCTCCTTGCCATTCGATAAATCCAGTCCACGTTTCAGTTCTTCCTCTATCTCATGCACCACCTCATCCAAACGAAAATTGGCACGGGTATGCCGGGACTTCTTACTCCATATTTCCCTGATGCGCTTCAACTTCTCCGGTATAGACTGGTCGCTGAGCAACAGAAGATTGATATCACGGATGCGATCCACCGCAAAGCGATAGGTCACTACATGGCGATAATAGAGCAGATAGTAGGCTATCGGCAACTGCAACAACAGGAGAAAGAGCAGGATGACAGCTACCGTCTTGGAGTTTTCCGAGCTCTGCATCGTGCGGACATACTCAGGCAGTGTATTATCAGTACTCCGTTCCCGGAAGAGTTTGGTATAAACCTTATTGTTTCTATCATACAAAGTCCATTGATGCAAGGCAAGCGCAGCCACCGCACTCTCATTTCTGATGTCGAGAATAATGCTGTAGTCGGTCGTCACACTATCAGCAAACCATTTCAGTTCGGCAGCTTGAGAGAGTTTTGGACTGCTCACCATCAGATTTTTACCCTGAGGATACTGGCGCAGATAATGCTGATTGAGATAGTAGATGGCAGAATCAGCAAATGCCAAGGTACGCTGGTATGTACCATTGATATTGCTAAAATAAGCACTGTCGGCAAAGGCATCTGCCAAAGTGAGTTCTCGGGAAACCTTTCCGGTAGCCAGGGTATGATGATGTATCTGGGATGCAAAAGACGACACGGATGATGTCAACAAAAGAATGACACCAACGATCATCCGTCCGATTCCCTTAGGCAGTCGGAAACGGAACACACTACCCTTTCTCACTTCACTCTCTGCCTCAATATGACAAATATTGAAGATACTGCTCACCTTCTTATATTTCTCGATGATACCCTTGCAGTTGAGGAGTCCGAATCCATGACCGCCCGTATAGGTACGGTCGAAGACATGAGCCAATTGTTCCTCATCCATTCCCTTACCGGTATCAGCGATGACGATTTCTACGTATTTATCATGTTCCTCTGCAGAAACAGTAACCTTACCTCCAGCAGGAGTAAACTTGCGTGCATTGTCGGCTATCGTATTGATCATAAAGAGCGTCAGGGTGCGGTCTGCCTTCACCTTAGCTGTAGTTGGCTGCACATCGAGTTTGATCTTCTTCATCTGGAAACTCATCTTGCCCTTTGCCACAATATCGAAAAGCGGTTGGAGAGGGAAAGAGACGATACGGAGATTCAAAGTTCCCTGTCGCATCTGAATCCAGTTGGTCAGGATGGTGTTATACTGGTTGATCTTATCCGTCAGTTCTGAGATATACTCATACCGCTCCTGTTTTACCTCATCCGGGGTACTTTCATCATCCTCTGCCAACTTATCCACCTCATGAATCATGCGGTCGATGAAAGGCGTGATACTGTTTACTAAAGAGACCTTGGCACGCTGCTCCAGATTACGTTTTTTATTGTCATCAAGATGCAAACGGGCTATAGATATCTCTTCATCCAATTCTTCTTTTCTTTCATTTATATCATTGATATACTGTGTATTACGCTGCTTCCACTGCTCTAAAGGTTCAAGCAGGGAAGACAGCGGTTTAGACTGTATCTTTCTTCTTCGCATACGGTCGAAGAGATACAGGAGGATAACCACGAGCAATATCATGGCGAGTACCGCTGCTATCATGAGATTGAGCTGCAGAGCATTATCATCAAGCAAGGTGGCGCGAGCTTCCAACTGCTTGTCCTGACGGGTTCGCTCCTGCAAGTCAAGATAGATATTGCGGTTGTAGTCACTCTGCTGTTTATTGTCGAGCGCAGAATATACCAAACAAAGTCGTTCACGGATAGAAGCCACCAGATCGGGAGCTGACTTGATATTCTTGCTCACCTGTAAGGCACGAAGCAGACAGTCGCCTGCAGAATTATAATCCTCTATGGCGAAGTAACATTCAGACAGAGTTCGGTAACCGCCAGCTATCTGGTAGGTATCACCATAAGAGATGAAAAGGTTCAGCGCACGCTGCGCTAAGTTACCCGCCAAAAGCGTATCTGGCATCTGTTCTACATTCAGATACTGGATAGCCGGCAAGTTGTTTCGGATGAGAAAATCCCGCATCTTGGCTTTCTGCAGATGTTCACTGATAGACTGAAGGGCATTAGCCTGCCAGTAAGGATAACCGCCAGCCATTGTTCCATCAGGCATAACAACTCGTCCGGCTGAAGCCAACATATAGCATTGTATCAGATAGTCAAATTCAGTCTGTGCTATCTGTTCAGACGATCCATTGGTGATCGCACCACCCGAACCGATATTATATAGATAGTTGAGATACTGGGCAGTATCTGCTTCAAGAGCATCCGCATCGATATCATTCAAAGCCTTCAGCATCGGTTCTTCCAGACCGACATAATAACAATAGGTGGCATCAACGATATCAAATTCGCTATGAGCATAGGTGGCACGTCGGCGCTCACGGGGTGGCAGATTGGAAGCCTCCTCGCCCAAACGGCGCAATCGCACCATCGCTTTCTCGCGATAGGAATAAAAATCTTTGTTGTGAGATTCCCGCTGACAGATGCGCATCATCTGCACATCAGCAATGAGAAGCTCCAGTTGGTTGTTGCTCTTTTCTTCCACAAGACCGAGCCATCGGCGAGCCTCCTTGTAGTTCATCTTTGCCATCTCTACGAATGCCAAGTTATTACAAGCCTCAGCATATCCGGCACTATAGTCATCAGAAAGAGCTAAAGCTCTCTGTGCCAACATCTTAGTAGAATCAAGGTCACGATAGTGATAGGCGTATGAAAGTGTATTCAACCGATCCACCTCCTGCTTATGAGAAGGACCACAAGCTGAATAGAAAAACAGCGCCAACATCATCACAATGAAGGCGCTGAACTTTTGCGTGATATTAATTTTGGCCATTAAGCCATTAAATTCACAATTAACCACGAGCCTTGGCAATATAGCCAAGAGCCTCTTTACACTTAGCAGTAACTGCAGCCCAGTCACCAGCAGCTACAGTCTCCTTAGGGAAGAGCTTAGAACCCATACCTACACAGAGAACACCAGCCTTGATCCAAGGAGTCAAGTTCTCTTCAGTTGGCTCTACAGCACCAGTAACCATGATATTGCTCCAGCGCAAAGGTGCCATTACATTCTTAACGAATGAAGGACCACCTACGTTACCTGCAGGGAATACCTTAGTTACATCGCAACCTGCAGCCTGAGCATTGTTGATCTCAGTTACAGAACCACAACCAGGAGAATAAGGAACCAGACGACGGTTGCATACAGGAGCAATCTCTGGGTTGAAGTTAGGACCTACGATAAAGTTGGCACCCAACTGGAGATAGAGAGAAGCTGTACCAGCGTCAACGACTGTACCAGCACCAAGGATCATCTCTGGGCACTCTTTGTCAGCCCACTTTACCAACTCACCGAAGATTTCGTGAGCGAAATCACCACGGTTAGTAAATTCGAATACACGTACGCCACCCTCATAACAAGCCTTGATGACGTTCTTGCAAATTTCAATATCCTTATTGAAGAATACAGGAACCATACCAGTCTCTTTCATGGCTGCCATGACCTGCATTTTGCTAAACTTTGCCATTTTTTATTTAAATATTAAATGTTAAGTGTTAAATGTTAAATAGGAAGAGCGCAAATGAATTCTACACTCTTCACTCTTCACTTAAATTATCGCTGAACGCGACCATTAGCGTTACCACCAGCAAGACTCTCTACCTCGTCAACAGAAACCAGGTTGAAGTCGCCAGGGATAGTGTGCTTCAAAGCAGAAGCAGCTACTGCAAACTCCAAAGCCTCTGCCTGAGTATTCTTAGTCAAGAGACCGTGGATCAAACCGCCAGAGAAAGAGTCACCACCACCTACGCGGTCGATGATTGGGTTGATGTCATAATGCTTGCTCTGGTAGAACTCCTCTCCATTGTAGATAAGAGCCTTCCAACCATTGTGTGTAGCAGAGAGAGACTCACGAAGTGTAGAAACTACATACTTGAAGCCAAACTCCTTCATCATACCCTGGAAGATACCATAGTATCCCTCAGCGTCAGTCTTACCACCCTCTACATCAGCATCTGGCTTGAAGCCCAAGCAGAGCTGAGCATCTTCCTCATTACCGATGCAGACATCTACATACTGCATCAATGGACGCATAACAGAGATCGCCTTCTCTGAAGTCCAGAGCTTCTTGCGGAAATTGAGGTCAACAGATACTGTTACACCGTGACGCTTAGCAGCCTCACAAGCCAACTTGGTCAGCTCAGCAGCCTTGTCGCTGATAGCAGGAGTAATACCACTCCAGTGGAACCACTGAGCACCCTCCATAATCTTGTCGAAATCGAAATCAGATGGATCAGCCTCTGCGATAGAACTATGAGCACGGTCATAGATTACCTTAGAAGGACGCATAGAAGCACCTGTCTCTGCATAATAGAGACCAACACGGTCGCCACCACGAGCAATGAAATCGGTATTCACACCATAACGACGGAGGGCGTTAACTGCAATCTGACCAATCTCATGCTTAGGCAACTTAGATACGAAGTAAGCCTCATGACCATAGTTAGCTACACTGACAGCTACGTTAGCCTCACCACCACCAGGGATGATACGGAATGATTCACTCTGGACAAAACGATCATTACCTTCTGGGGACAAACGAAGCATGATCTCACCTAATGTTACAATTTTTGCCATTGCTTGAAATGTTTTTTAATTTGTTTCTTTATAGTTGTTCTTCGAATTCAGTATCAAATAATTTGCATTCTGTTCCGAATATCGTGGCAAAAATAATCATAATTTCTCAAATAACGAAACAAAATCGAGTTTTTTTTTAGTTTTTGTGCAAAAAAGTTGCTGTGCATTCGCACAATTCAATTTTTTATTGTAAATTTGTACCGAATATTCTATATGTGGACGTACACTCGAAAATTGGAAGTTCTCAGAATTGCCTTCTTCGCACAGTACACAAGCGTATCGACATATATTATATTAATGTACGCACGTGAAAGAAAGTGCATCATGGACGAAGTTTAATAACAAATGGGTTAAAAACCAGCAAACGCTTAAAACATGGCCGAAAAAATAAGAATCAAGGATATCGCCGAAAGGGCTGGCGTATCTGTAGGTACTGTCGATAGAGTTCTTCACGACCGCCCTAACGTCTCCAAACCTGCCCGCGAAAAAGTAGAACAGGCGCTCAAGGAGATGAACTATCAGCCTAACATGTATGCCAGTGCTCTGGCATACAACAAGTCATATACCTTCTACTTGCTACTTCCGAAGCATGAATCTGAGGCTTACTGGGAGGAGATTGAGGAAGGTGCACGAAAATGTGAGGAAAGCAAACGCGATTTTCACATCAACGTGAAGATCAACTTCTATGAGCGCTCCTGCGAGGAGTCTTTCATCGAACAGGGAAAGGCTATCATCGAAGAAAAGCCGGAGGGGGTCATCATCGTACCTTCATCTCTTGAAATAACCAGAGCGCTTACCGACCAGTTGCATGAGTTGAACATTCCGTTCATCTTGCTCGACTCCTACATGCCTGATCTCCGCCCACTTTCCTTCTTCGGACAGGATTCTTTCTGCAGTGGTTTTTTCGCTGCCAAGATGCTCATGATGCTTGCTTTTAAAGAAAAGGAGATTATGCTGATGAGACAGACAAAGAACGGAATCGTGGTCAGCAAGCAGCAGGACAATCGCGAGGTAGGGTTCCGTCACTATATGCACGACCATTTCCCAAGCGTCAAGATCAATGTGCTCGACTTGCCACTCGATGGTTCCCGCGCTGAATTCATGAAGATGCTGGAGAAATATTTCGCTACATATCCTGATACACATCATTGCATCACCCTCACCTCGAAAGCTCATATCGTGGGGGACTTCCTGCTGAAGACCAACCGCCGTGATGTTCAAATTATGGGATATGATATGGTGGAGAAGAATGCAAAATGTCTGAGAGAAGGAAGCATCTCCTTCCTTATCGCACAGCATGCCTACATGCAGGGATATAACTGTGTGGAGACGCTCTTCCGGGCACTCGTTCTCAAGAAAAAGGTAACACCCGTGAACTATATGCCTATCGAGTTGCTGATGAAGGAGAATATCGACTTCTACCGCAGAACTCAGTTGTAGGAAGATAGTAAGAATAAAAAGCATAACATTTTAAAATTTCAGAAACATAACTACAGATGAAACAATCAAGCTTTATCAAAATTAACCCTGCCGACTCGGTAGTGGTTTGCTTGTGCCCTATGAAGAAGGGCGAGACCATCGAAGTAGATGGCAAGTCTATCACCCTCTTGCAGGATACTCCTGCCGGACACAAAGTGCTCATTGACGATGCACCTGAAGGAAAGGACATCATCAAGTACGGCTACCCTATCGGTCATGCTAAGAAAGATCTGAAACAGGGTGAGTGGGTCAACGAGAATAACCTCAAGACCAACCTTGCCGGTACTTTGGAATATACTTACAATCCTGTGGATGAACAGTTGAACATCGAGAAGGAAGACCGCACCTTCCTGGGCTACGTGCGCAAGAATGGTGAGGTCGGTGTAAGAAACGAGATCTGGGTAGTTCCTACCGTAGGCTGCGTGAATGGCATAGCGGAAAAACTGGTAGAGCAACTCAAGGAAGAAACAAAATGCGAAGGCATTGATGCCATCCATGCTTGGCACCACAACTTCGGCTGTTCTCAGCTCTCTGGCGACCACGAGAATACCCGCAAGGTGCTTCGTGACATCTGTCTCCATCCAAATGCTGGTGCTGTGCTCGTTCTTTCACTCGGATGTGAGAATAATCAGCCAGACGAGTTCATGGAGATGCTCGGCGACTATGACAAGGATCGCATCAAGTTGCTCGTGACCCAGCAGGTGGAAGGCGACGAACTGGAAGTGGGTATGGATATGCTCTGGCAGCTCTACGACAAGGCTAAAACTGACAAGCGTCAGGAAGTTCCTGTCAGCAAGTTGCGCGTAGGTTTGAAGTGCGGTGGTTCTGACGGGTTCAGCGGTATTACTGCCAACCCATTGGTAGGTGAGTTCTCTGATTGGCTCGTTGCTCAGGGCGGTACTTCCATCCTTACTGAGGTGCCTGAGATGTTCGGTGCAGAGACGATTCTCATGAACCGTTGTGAGAACAAGGAATTGTTCGATAAAACCGTTCACCTCATCAATGATTTCAAGGAATACTTCCTGAGTCATGGCGAACCTGTTGGCGAGAATCCTTCACCAGGCAACAAGGCGGGCGGTATCTCTACATTGGAAGATAAAGCTCTCGGTTGTACACAGAAGTGCGGTCGTGCACCAGTCAGCGGTGTATTGCAGTATGGTGACCGTCTGGAGACAAATGGTTTGAACCTCCTTTCAGCTCCAGGCAACGACCTCGTAGCAGCTACAGCCTTGGCATCAGCAGGATGTCAGTTGGTTCTCTTCACCACCGGTCGCGGTACCCCATTCGGCACCTTCGTACCAACCATGAAGATTTCTACCAACAGCACCTTGGCAAAGAACAAGCCAAACTGGATTGACTTCAATGCCGGCGAGCTCGTAGAGGGCACAGAGATGAAAGATCTCGTAAGCAAGTTCATCGACAAGATCATCTCCGTAGCCAGTGGAGAGGAAGCTCGCAACGAGGAGAATGGTTATCGCGAGATTTCCATCTTCAAAAATGGAGTAACACTTTAAAGAAGTGAAGAACGAAGAGTGTAGAGAGAAGAACCCTACACTCTTACTAAATATAAGAAGAATGAGTAATAAGAAAGGATTGTTGGCTTTATCGCCACTGATTTTATTGATAACATTGATAGCCCTCTTTACGGGATATTCCGCAGAGGAAAGTCATAAGGATACGAGCCTGTCGCTCACCGTGGCATTCATGATTTCAAGCATCTATGCCGTAGCCATCTCGGGCGGTATGCCTATCAGAAAACGCATCGACACCTATAGTCGAGGGGCAGGAGCCAACAACCTCATGCTCATGCTATGGATATATGTGCTGGCTGGTGCATTCGCTGCATCGGCAAAGGCGATGGGAGCAGTAGATGCCACCGTCAACCTTGCCCTGAGCTTGTTGCCAGCCAGCATGATATTACCCGGTCTCTTCCTCGCTGCCTGCTTCATATCGCTCTCGATAGGCACCAGCGTGGGAACCATCGTAGCTCTCGTGCCCATCGCGGCAGGTCTCGCCCACTCTGTGGATGCTAACCTGGCACTGACCGTAGCCATCATCGTGGGTGGAGCCTACTTTGGCGACAACCTGTCTTTCATCTCTGATACAACGGTCGTAGCTACCCAGACACAAGGTTGCCAGATGAGTGACAAGTTTAGGGTAAATGCCCTCATCGTCATCCCTGCTGCCATCATCATCCTGATTATATATGGAATATTGGGCGCAGGAACCAAGGCACCGACCCATATCGATGCGGTACAATACATGAAGGTTCTACCTTATATAGTAGTACTCGTCACGGCTATTGCTGGCATGAATGTGATGGCAGTACTGACATTGGGTTCCATTCTCTGTGGCATCATCGGCATCATCGATGGCGGTTACGACATTTTCGGATGGTTTTCTGCCATGGGAAATGGCGTGATAGGAATGGGAGAACTCATCATCATCGCTATGATGGCTGGAGGTATGCTTGAGATCATCCGTGAAAACGGAGGCATCGACTTCATCATCTCCAAGATTACAGCTCATGTAAACAGCAAAAGAGGTGCCGAACTGTCTATCGCTGCCCTCGTCTCAATGGTGAATATCTGTACTGCCAACAATACGGTGGCGATTCTTACCGTGGGAAATATCTCTAAGAAGATAGGTGACAAGTTTGGGGTAGATAACCGCAAAGCAGCAAGCATACTTGATACCTTCTCCTGTACCATACAGGGATTGATACCATACGGCGTGCAGATGCTCTTGGCGGCAGGACTCTCAGGTCTCAGTCCGCTCGACATCATCCCTTACCTCTATTATCCAATGGCTATCGGCTTAGCAGCCCTATTTGCCATTCTCTTCAGATACCCAAGAAGATTCAGTTAAAGAATAAATAGGAAATTCAGTTTCTGGGAGAAGAAAGAATGAAAAAGGAGGAATGAAAGAAAGGAATAAAGGAAGGAATGATTAAATGAACAAGGAGGAAGGAAGAATGAAAGAGAGGAAAATGAAAGGAAATAAGGATTTTTAAAATAAGAATCACGATGGACTTTTTACAGAGAAATCTTTTCACGAAATTGCGCTCGGAAAACTTCGGTACGCAGGAGGAACTGGAGGCGATGACCACCTTCAAGAAAAAGAAGATTGCGCAGATGATGAAAAACCTGAACAACGTGCCTTCAGGGGAAGTGCTCATGCACAACAGTTTTCTCAACAGACGTTTGACCAAGATTCAGAAAGAGGAACCGCACGTCATTGATACGTCCATGGAAACTGTCTATCTGCTCCGACTGATCGTGAGCAATGCCAATGCCATGCTTTCTGGCGGCATCAGCATCAGAGGCATCATCCAACTGGGACAGTATCTGCGCACCAGAGGAGACAAGGTGGATTTCGTAAAACTCGACAATTGGCTCACCAAACTGCATCTGCAGAGAATGGCTCAACTGGAAGGAAGCGTGCTCATCACCTTCTTCAACTTTGAACAGGATGAAATCCCGTTTGTCAAGTTGGTAGAGAGAGGAGCCTATAAATTGACCCTTCGCTCACTATACTACAACATCAAGGACATGGAAGACATCAAGTTCCAGCAATCACAGGTAGGATTCGTGCATACTACAGGCGGTTCCATGCGCAAGAACCTGCGCCGAAGTATGAGATTCTTCGGATATGCACCAATAGAATCTGCCAGCAACTTCTTCAACGGTTTCTTTAGATCACTCTCTGAAATCGAAGAATAAAATATAAAATTTATATAAAAAAAGCGCACGCCTGACTCATATATCAGACGTTTTTCGTAACTTTGCATTTATGAAGCGTATTTTTATAGTAATCATAGCAATAATCATGTCCCTCGGCATCCAGGCGCAAGTGCAATGCGAGGATACCTGTCAGCATGTACATGGCATCGACCTGAGCCACTATCAGGGCAATGTGTTCTGGGAAACTGTAGGTGATAACTCCAAAATGGCTTACGTATATCTCAAAGCTACGGAAGGAGCAACCAACGTGGACAGTAAATATAAACAAAACATAGACCTGGCTCATAGATATGGACTGAAAGTTGGTTCATATCATTTCTATCGTGCCCGTATTCCACAACAGACTCAGTTGGAAAACTTCATGGCACAATGCCGACCTGGCGATCAGGATCTGCTGCCGATGATAGACGTGGAAACCAAGAGTAACCTGCCTACAAAGGAATTCTGTGACTCGCTCTTCAAGTTCCTGCATCTCGTGGAGAAAGCCTACAAGCAGAAACCGCTCGTCTATACAGGTGCCAACTTCTACGACAACTACCTGCTCGGCAAGCTCAACAGTTACAAGATCATGATAGCCCAATACAGCAAGCGAGAGCCTGTGCTACGTGATGGCAGGGATATTGAGATGTGGCAATATACCGGAAAGGGACGACTCAACGGCGTAAACGGATATGTAGATAAAAGCCGGTTTATGGGAAAACATAAGTTGAGAGAAATCAGATTCCGACACCGATAAAGGGGAATCAGAATCTGATAACGAGAAAGCAAGAATTATTTAGTAATATATAATATTTTGAAATAAAATGGCAATTATAAAATGTCCAGAGTGCGGACATCAAATCAGTGACAAAGCACCCGTTTGCCCAAGTTGCGGCGTAGAAATAGCAGGCAAGGTTATCAAATGCCCTAACTGCGGAGAGGTTTACTTCAAGGTTCAGGAGATGTGTCCTAACTGCCATCGACCTACTTATCAGGCTCAGGTGCCACCCGTTACAGACCCAAAGCCTGTAACTCCACCTGTACCTCCTGTACCACCGACAACTCCTGCGGCACCAGCTTCACCGGTTTCTCCTACTTCATCAGCAACTCCAACTGTTCCGGCAACACCTCGCCCTACAGCACAGGGATTCAAGCAAGATGCAGAGGGAAAGGAACAGCCAAAACAGAAGAAGCCAGGTCTGGTCTTCATCATATCAGCCATCTTCTCTATTCTGGTATGCGGCATTTTCTATTATTTCTACGACAGTGCCAACAAGAACAAGGAACAGGAGGCTTACGAATATGCAATGCAGAGCTCTGACCCGATGGTACTCAAAAGTTACCTGGATACATACAAGGATGCAGATGAGGCTCACCGCGATTCTATCACTGCACATCTCAACATGCTGCAACAGGTAGATCAGGACTGGACCAATGCCCTCGTCAGTGATTCCAAAGAAGCTCTGGAGGCATACCTGCAGAAATATCCAAACACACCGCATAAGAACGAGATTTGGAATAAGATAGACTCCATTGACTGGCAGTTAGCCCAGAGAGACAACTCGGTGGATGCTTATCAGGCATACCTGGATGCACATGCCGACGGTGCTCATATCGAAGAGGCTGAGATTGCCATGAAGAAAATCAAGAGCAGTGAGGTACAGCCAGAAGAGAAGCAGATGGTAAGCGGTCTCTTCCGACAGTTCTTCCAGAGCATCAACTCACGCAATGAGGATGGTCTGACGGCAACTTGCGAGGATATCCTCTCTTCGCTGCTCGGCAAGGCTTCTGCCACCAAGTCAGATGTGGCTACTTTCATGCACAAACTCTACAAGGAAGATGTAAGCAATATGAACTGGCACCTCAACAACGACTACCAGATCAAGAAACGCGAGGTAGGCGATCAGGAATATGAATTCCAGGTACAGTTCTCTGCTCGTCAGGACATCGACAAGACAGATGGCAGCAAGGTAGAGAACAAATTCAAGATCAATGCTACCGTTTCGCCAGACGGAAAGGTTTCTGCCTTCAACATGGCGAAGGTTACCGCAGAATAATTTTCAGGTATGAAAGGTAAGAAGATAACAGGTTAAACTCAAAAACAAAAAAAACTCCGATGTGATTGATATCCATCGGAGTTTTACTTTTTAACAACAAAATACGATATTGCAACCTATTCCCTTATTTTGCTTCTTTCATTTCTTTCAGCAATTCCTTCTGACGCTCGGTGAGTCCCGTAGGAAGTTTCACATTATAGGTGATGATCAAATCACCGAATGTTCCGTCACCTCGATCATAGCCCTTGCCACGAACACGAACCTTCGTACCATTCTGAGTCTCTGGTTTGATCTTCAGTTTGATTTTCGTGCCATTACTCAGTTTCACGATACCTTCACCGCCCAACAAGGCAGTGTACATATCGATATTCACATTCATGTTCATCTCACCAGTACTCTGACGGGCATTGCCGCCACATCCACCGCTGCAACCACCAGCACCGAAATCATCCCTAACGTTTCCGCCAAAACCGCCGAAACCGCCAAAGCCTCCAGCACCACCAGCACTACGGCCACGACCACCAAAGAGATTTTCGAAGAAGCTGCTGAAACCGCTGCCTCCCGAACCGAAATTACTGAAATCGAAGCCCTCAAACGGATTGCCGCCACCAGCACCGCCGCCGAAGCCTCCGAATCCACCGCCAGCCTGTTCATAAGCCTGCGCATTCTTCCACTGTTCGCCATACTGATCATATTTGGCGCGCTTATCTGGATCGGAGATGACATCATAGGCTTCATTCAAAGCCTGGAATTTTGCCTTCGCCTTCGGATCGTTAGGATGCAAGTCGGGATGAAACTGCTTTGCGCGTTTACGATAAGCAGCTCTGACATCCTTCTGAGGGATATTCTTATCCACACCGAGAATCTTATAATAATCTACAAATGCCATAATTACAATTCCTCCATTTTTAAAGTTTTTAGCAATTATCCTACAAAAAGTATGCCGTATTCATTTCTTTTTTGTAATTTTGCATCCAAATGGGAAATTTTCATGTGGACTGACAGAAATAATGACCCATCTGTCAGAAACAGTGACATACCCATTCACTGATACTTGATTTACAGAAATTAATAAATTCTTTCAGTTATGAAACAATTAATGGCTGCGCTAATGATGGCGCTAACTCTTAATCCAAATGCAATCATGGCTAAACAAAGAACTGTCAAGCTAAGAGTAATAGAAACCAGTGACGTACACGGTTCCTTCTTCCCTTACGATTTCATCAACCGCAAGCCGAAGGCTGGTTCGCTCGCTCGTGTTTCTTCATACGTGGATTCTCTCCGCCAAACCTATAAGGATAACCTCATCCTGCTGGAAAACGGAGATATCTTGCAGGGACAACCTACCTGCTACTATTATAATTACATCGCCACGAAGGAAAGAAACGTGGCAGCGGATGTGGTAAACTACTTGAAGTATGACGCACAAACCTTTGGTAATCACGACGTTGAGACCGGTCATGCGGTTTACGACAAGTGGATCAAGGAACTCAACTGTCCTGTGATCGGTGCCAACATCATCGACACCAAGACCCAGGCTCCTTACGTGAAACCTTATATCATCCTCAACCGCGAGGGTGTGAAGATTGCCGTCCTCGGTATGCTCACTCCTGCCATCCCAAACTGGTTGACAGAAAACCTCTGGAGCGGTCTCCGCTTTGAGAACATGGTGACTTCTGCCAAGTACTGGATGAAGCAGTTGCAGGAGAAGGAAGACCCGGATGTTGTGATCGGTCTCTTCCATAGCGGTTGGGACGGCGGTATCAAGACCGAGGAATATGAGGAAGATGCAGCAATGAAGGTGGCACAGGAGGTTCCGGGATTCGACCTGGTGCTCTTCGGACACGACCATACCCGCCATTGCAAGACCATCACCAATAATGAGGGCAAGCAGGTGGTTTGTCTCGATCCTGCCAACAATGCCATCAGCGTGGCAGATGCAGAAATCACCATCACCATCGATGAGCATACCATCAACAACAAGACGGCGCATATCCTGCAGAACAAGCAGGTGCATGGCAAGATAGCAGACGTGACAGACTGTCCTATCGATGAGAAATTCATGGCAGCCTTCAAGCCTCAGATGGAAGCGGTAGATAAGTATGTCAACAAGGAAATCGGAACTTTCAAGAACGCCATCTACAGTCGTGAGGCATTCTTCGGCGACTGCGCTTTCAATGATTTCATCCTCAACCTGATGCTCCAGATCACCAAGGCAGACATCGCTTTCAATGCTCCGCTGCAGATGAATGCCGTCATCCAGGAAGGTCCTATCCGTGTCAGCGATATGTTCAATCTCTATAAATATGAGAACGGACTCTATACCATGCGCCTCACCGGTGAAGAGATACGCAAGCATCTGGAAATGAGTTACGACCTCTGGGTGAACACCATGAAGAGTCCTGACGACCATCTCCTGCTGCTCGATGAGAAGACTTTCGGCGACCAGCAACGACTTGGTTTCAAGAACTTCTCTTTCAATTTCGACAGTGCTGCGGGCATCGACTACGAGGTGGATGTCACCAAGCCAGACGGAGAGAAGGTGAAGATCCTGCGCATGAGCAACGGACAACCTTTCGATGAGAAGAAATTCTACAATGTGGCAGTGAACAGTTATCGCGGCAATGGCGGTGGTGAACTCCTGACCAAGGGTGCCGGCATTCCAAAGGATGAACTGGAGAAGCGCTTCGTATATCGCAGTGAGAAAGACCAGCGTTTCTATCTCATGGAGGAGATTTCACGTATGGGCGAAATTGAGGCAAAGGCTAACGGCAACTGGAAATTTGTGCCAGAGAATTGGGTGAAGCCTGCCGCTGAAAGAGACTATCAACTTTTATTCGGTAATAAAAAATGAAATATTGGTTTATATTCTGCAAGACGGATATCGTCTTGGAAAAGAGAGAAGACGGAACCTACACGATTCCATGCTGTGAGGAGTGCCCGATAGAGACGAAGCCCTGGACACATATCCTCAACATTACTCCAATGGAGGATGGTACGGAGGTGAAAACGTTCACCATTCCTGAACCTATCACAGACAATCCGAAATACGAGATGTGCGGGCTCCGTCCCAGTTTCTACAAGCTCTCTCCTGCACTCTACCAGAAGGCTGGCAAGTGTCAGGAATTGAACTACTGGGACCAGAACACCCACTTCTGCGGTGTCTGCGGTGCACCTATGGAGATGGCAACAGACATCAGTAAGAAATGTACCAACTGCGGCAAACAGGTTTGGCCTTCCCTCGCCACAGCCATCATCGTACTCATCCACAAGGGCGATGAGGTACTTCTTGTTCATGCCCGCAACTTCAAGGGTAATTTCGACAGTCTCGTAGCGGGATTCGTAGAAACTGGCGAGAGCTTAGAGGAAGCCGTTCACCGTGAGGTGATGGAGGAAACCGGACTCACCATTACCAATATCAAATACTTCGGTTCCCAGCCGTGGCCTTATCCGAGCGGACTGATGATTGGTTTTACAGCCGATTACGTAGATGGGGAGATTCATCTTCAGAAAGAAGAACTCTCCCGCGGAAGATGGTTCAGGAAAGACAACCTCCCTATCCTCCCTGAGAAACTTTCCATCGCCAGAAAGCTCATTGATGCCTGGTTGGAGGAAAAATAATTCATTAACGGTAAAACATGTAGGTGTATGTCAACGAATAAAGAGAAACTCTGGAATGCAAACTATGTGAAGGTGATGACAACCAATTTCCTGTTGTACTTTGCCTTCTACCTTCTTACTCCCCTGCTCCCACTCTATCTGAGCGAGACTTTCGGAGCAACGAAGGATACCATTGGAATCGTACTGAGCGGCTATACCGTGGCAGCTCTCATCATCCGACCATTCAGTGGCTATGTAGTCGATAGTTTCTCCCGCAAGAAGGTGCTCATGTTCTGTTTGTCGGGCTTTGCCATCTTCTTTGCCGGTTATATTGCCGCTGGCACCATCCTCATGTTTGCCATTTGCCGCACCCTTCATGGCGGTCCTTTCGGTGCAGTCACAGTAGCCAACAGCACCTGTGCCATCGATGTACTCCCTTCGAGTCGCCGCAATGAAGGTATCGGTCTCTATGGATTGAGCAATAACTTCGCCATGGCTATTGCTCCATCCATAGGAATTTATCTCCACGATTTCGTGGGGAGCTACATGGTTCTTTTCTGGATTGCCTTTTTAGTGGCTTTAGCCTCTGTGATCATCGCAGGAACCATCCGCTTGCCTGAAAAGGAAATTATCAAAAACAAGGAGAAACTCTCTTTCGACCGTTTCTTCCTGACCCGTGCCTGGTTGCTCGCCATCAACATCGCCATGTTTGGTTTCTGCTGGGGTGTACTCAGCAACTACCTTGCCATCTACAGCAAGGAGGAATTGGGCATTACGGGAGGAACCGGCACCTATTTTGCCATCCTTTCCATCGGTCTCTTCACCTCCCGTCTGCAGGGTCGTAAGGCATTGAGCCAAGGTAAGTTAACTCAGAATGCAGCCGAAGGTATGTGCATCTCTCTTGTGGGATTCCTTCTCTTCGTAGGCGTTCATCATCCGATAGCTTATTATCTTTCTGCTGCCCTCATCGGACTGGGCAATGGACACCTCTACCCTGCTTTCCTCAATATGTTTATCAATGTAGCCCGCCATGACCAGCGAGGTACTGCCAACAGTAGTATTCTTACCGGTTGGGATTTAGGTTTCGGTATCGGTTGTCTTTTAGGAGGCGTCGTGGCAGAACATTTTAGTTACAATACAACTTTCTGGATGGTAGCGATAGAAAATGCTGCCAGTGTAGCCCTCTTTTTCCTCGCTTCTAAAAAATTCTTTGAGAAAAGAAGAAGAATGGAATAGAAAACCGAAATTTTAGAAAAAATATAAATATAATTCTAAAATAATCTTAACGTAACGGGATTGTAACAATTACAAAGTATAGAAATTCGAAAATTATTCATATCTTTGCACCCAAAAAGGGGACTCCAGGCGGAAGTCCATCTGAATAGAATCAACAAATAAGATAATTAAAGTTTACAGCTATAGTCTAATAGAGACATCAATACTCTATGTATGTAAAAGTATGTATAAATAAAAGTTTTAGCGGATTAAAAAATGATTGATTTACTGAGAAAATCGTATGATGGGGGGGCAAATGGTCTTCGCACCATCACATGTATTATGTTATTCGGGTTATTTTTGGGTGGAGCTAATTCACATGTTAAAGCTTCAGACTCAAAAACATTAACTACACATCAAAAAACTCCAAAAAATGCAACAACTCTAGGTACTTCTACTCAGAGTAATAAAGCACAACTTGATGTGAGCAAATTGGTGGGGGCAGATCCAGGGGATCTTGCAACTACTAATAATGAGTGCCGATTATATCCAACTTATTCTGACTACATTTCCAAAACTTTCCTTCTTCTGAATGTTGGAACAAAAAAGTTCTTTAATATCGGTGGCGCATACGGTCGTCATGCAAGTTTAAGTAATACAGGTATGTACCTTTGGATTTGGAATAATTCTACTGAAGGAACTTATAATATCCGTACAAGACTGAACTATGTTACCGAAATTAAAGATGTCAGCGTTGCTAATCTTGACAATGCAGATAGTTATGTCCAGTACATAGACAATGATTCTCGCATGTCGGGCATTTATCCTGACTGTCAATCTACAGATGAAAACCACAACTTTGGATGGAAATTTGAGCAAGCAAAAGAATATTCAGAAACCAACAAAGTTTACAAGATTTCCACTTACGGAGATAGATATTTAACAGCAACTCCAGAAAATACTGATGGCAATCTCTGTAACGCAGAGGCATTATCCAATAGTGATAATCAGGTATGGAAACTGGTTACTTTACAAGAATATTACGATCTGTTTAAGAATTCTCCATCAGATCTAACTTCACCGATTGACATTACTTTCTTGCTGCAAAACCCCGGATTTGGTTACAACAAGTCAAATGCAGCATTTTGGGCATCTTTTGGGAACCCACATTATCTACGTTTAGGAGTAGAAGATTATTATAAGAAAACATCAGAAGATTACTACAAAAATAATAAGGAAGAAAGAATTTATGATTTTAACGATAATCTTTATGAAAATGGTAAATACTTCTGCGCTGATATAAAACAGCAACGAAATACTGGAATTAATCAATTGGTGACAGTAGATAAAGCAGGATGGTATATTATTCGCTGTAATGGCTTCAGTAACACAAATGGTTTGGCAAAGTTGTACGTCACTGATTATATGTCTCAGACAATGACTCGCTCAACTATTCTCAATCCATTAGAGGCCAATGGCCCTAAAGATTTATTAGAAGCAGGCAAAGAATTCTACAATGACAATTACGAGAATGAGGTCATGATTCATCTAACTACCGAGGATTTAAAAATCATGGGTGGAATTCTTATTATCGGCATCAAGATAGAAGACGATGGCACTACTCTTTCCGAAAGCGAATGGACTGCCTTCGACAATTTCCGCTTGCTCTATGCTGGCGAATCAGAAGGAGCACCAGATCTTGTCCTTGATGAAGACAACCCTGACTTGAGATATCTGACAGAGACCATTGAGGAGTATAAGAACTGCGTTCTCCACTTGAATCGCTCTTTTGAACTCAACAAATGGAATACACTCATCCTGCCAGTTAATCTGACATACGGACAGATGAGATACACATTTGGCGATGATGTAAAATTGGCAAAGTTATATACACTTACCCCAAATAGCGTACGCTTCAAAACTGTAGAATGCAATAGTGATGATAACGTTATGCTCGAAGCATATACACCTTATATCATCAAACCAACCAAAGCAGCAGGACAGAATTCTGCTTACACGACACCTCGTCTCAAGAAAGATGCAAACCAGTACTGGCTTGGCGATAATGAAAGTATATATTACACAGATGAAGGCGTTGACCGATACAAAGGTGGTAAGGTCAACATCAAAGCAAACCATTACGATATTCCGAATGTAACATTGGACAGAGCTTTGCTAAAAACAAAACTCGACAATCATTGGGTTTCAACAACTACCACAAGTACAACTGCCACAGATGCAGACAAGAATAAGATGGTATGCAAGGGAACCATGGCAAAGACCTTCTATATAAAGGAAGGTAAGGGAGATTTCTATAAAGACGATAATGAAGATCGTGATAGGCTGAGTGGAGATTACTTCATGAACAAGGGAACCATGTATAAAGTTCCTTCCACAAAACAGTATGGTCTGAAGGCTTTCCGCTGCTGGTTTGAGTTGACAAACACAACAGACGCAAGCAACACCAGCACTTCCCCTGCCAAGGATGTAAAACTGTTTATCAATGAAATAGAGGATGAGACAACAGGTATCGGCGACATCATCACCGACCCAGCATTCTCTCACGCTGCCTATCAGTATGATGGTGTCTATAACCTCCAGGGACAACTCGTTCGACAGGGCACCTCACTCGAAGGATTGCCACAGGGAATCTATGTTGTTAAAGGTAAAAAGGTAAAAAAGTAAAAAAGTAAAAAGAGCATTCTTGCTTTTTAAAGTAAAAAAGGGCTCTTTAAAGGTAAAAAGTAAAAGAAGAAAACTTATATGAGAAAAGAATATATATCGCCAGCTATTAAATTGTTAGTGATTGATGAATTATGCACAATGAGAAACGCTTCTGTAGTAAGTGGCAAGTCAGACGTTGTTATTGACGGCTTCGACGTTGTAGAAGATCCAAGCGAGAAGGATGACTTGTGGGATAATGCAAACAATTGGGGTGGTAGTTAATACCATCCCAATGACTCTCACAACGAGTCTCCCAATTCACATTCTATGATTCTTAAAAATTCCACTTTATTACTATAGAAAAATCCCTGCCCAGCCTGGGTATATTTTTCTCCCTGCCCACGCAAAAATTTTTCCGTGGGCAGGGAAAAATAAAAGTGGGTACAGAGATAAAAAAATCGCTTCTTTCGAAAAAGCTCGAAAGAAGCGATTTTTTGTTATCATTTAAACGATTTTTTATCCTTTAGATGTGCCATCATTTAGAATGGAAGATCGTCTGCACTACCACCAGCATTGGCATCAGCAGCAGGAGCTGCATTCTGAGCTGGAGGAAATGGAGCTGTAGCGCCACCAGCTGGAGCAGCTGGAGCAGCACCCATTGGAGGGAATGGAGCAGCACCAGGCTGAACACCACCCATCATGCCAACTGCATTAGGATCTACCTTTACTACATTCCAGGCACGTACATTGTTAAACCAACGACCCTGATACTCATGAGCATCAATGTCGAATGAAACATTAATCTCCTCACCACTCTGTATGTTGAACTGAGCCAGACGGTCAGCGCCAAATACGTCAAACACTAATTTCTTAGGATATTGCTCGTGAGTCTCGATGACAAACGACTGCGACTTCCATTCGCCTCTTGCAGAGACACCGCTTCTTTCAGGCAAAACGGCAATGACCTTTCCTTGTAATTCCATATATTTCTTGATTAATATTTTGTTTCAAAAACGAAGAAAGTTACCTTTCAGTTTGCGAAATTACTAAAAATAGTTCAAAAACTAAAACATTTCTCTGTTTTTTTTGCCTATAACCGATATTTTTTGTATTTTTGTGCTCATATTACAGCTTTTAGGAAACAACAAGTTGCCTACTGGCTCGTCATATAACAGAACAATAGATTAATAACAACAATATCAGTAACAGATAATATTTAAAATACAAAATACTCATGAGATTTACATTATCCAGTACTGCGTTGAGCAATAAGCTCAACATGCTTGCCAAGGTCATCGGTGGAAAGAACTCTCTGCCTATCCTTGACTGTTTCTTATTCCAAGTAGCCGGAGGCGAGATGACCATCACAGCCAGCGACAGTGACAATATTCTCAAGACTACCATCGAACTCACAGAGTGCGACGGTGAAGGAGAATTCTGTATCCCAAACAAGGTTATCCTCGAATCTCTCAAGGAACTCCCTGAGCAGCCACTCGATTTCGATATCGATACTGAGGGCACCTTGGCTATCAAGATCTTATACCAGAATGGTCTCTATAACTTTACAGCGCAAAGTGCTGATGAATATCCTCGCACACAGAGCGTTAACGATGCTGCACATACAGTAGCCATCGACGCAGCTGTGCTCATCGACAATATCACCCGTACCCTCTTTGCTACTGCCAACGACCAGTTGCGCCCTGTGATGAATGGTATCTACTTCGATTTGACACCAGAATCACTCAACATTGTAGCCAGTGACGGACATAAGTTGGTACGCAACAAGAACTTCACTATCAAGAGCGATACTCCTGCTGCTTTCGATCTTCCTAAGAAGCCAGCTACACTCCTGAAGAACATCCTCTCACGCGAAGAAGGTGACGTAACCATCAAGTTTGATGAGAAGAGTGCAGAGATTCTCTTTACAGACGGCAGTTTGAGATGTATTCTCTACGAGGGAAAATACCCAAGCTACAACTCTGTGATTCCAAACAACCCTAACGAGGTGACTGTAGATCGCCGTGCCCTGATCAGTGCCTTGCGCCGTGTCATGCCATTCGCCAGCGAAAGCAGCCAGTTGGTTCGCCTCAAGATAGACAACAACCACATGGAGGTTTCATCAGAGGATGTAGATTTCGCTACATCAGCCAAGGAACAGCTCGTATGCGAGTCAAACAATACCAACATGAGCATCGGTTTCAAGGGCAGCAGCTTGCAGGAAATTCTCAACAACCTCAGCAGCGAGCAGGTGATTATCCAACTTGCAGACCCAAGTCGTGCCGGTATCATCGTTCCAGCCGAACAGCCTGAAAACGAAGATGTCCTCATGCTGCTCATGCCTATGTTGCTCAACGACTAATCACGCAGAGAAAGGAAAAGAAAGAAAATGAAACTGAATCTTAAGAAACCATTGATCATCTTTGATTTGGAGACTACGGGTCTCGACTTCATCAAAGACCGTATCATACAGATGTCATATATTAAGGTCAGTCCAGACGGCACGGAGGTTCGAAAGAACCTCTTTGTCAATCCGGGAAGACCAATTCCACAAGAGGTAGTAGAACTGACTGGTATCAGCGATGAGGACGTGAAAGACGCGCCTACCTTCAAACAGTTGGCTGCTACACTCGAACAGGAATTTACCGGTTGCGACTTTGCCGGTTATAACTCCAACCATTTCGATGTTCCTATGCTCGCAGAAGAATTCCTCCGTGCAGGCATCGACTTCGATTTCAACAAGTGCCGCCTCATCGATGCACAGACCATCTTCATGAAGATGGAGCGACGCAACTTAGCTGCAGCCTATAAGTTCTATTGCGGCAGAAAGATGGAGGAAGACTTCGAGGCTCACCGTGCCGATCAGGATACAGAGGCTACCTACCGTGTACTCATGGGTGAATTGGACAGATATGCACCAGGCGTACAGGAAGAACCAGACCGTGTACTCAACAATGATATGGATGAGCTTGCAGCATTCTCTAAGCAGAAGGACAACGTGGATTTCGCCGGACGCATCATCTGGAAAGAAGTAGTGGATGCCAACGGAAAAGCAGTGCTCGACGAGAAAGGTGAACCACTCAAGCACGAGGTGTTCAACTTCGGTAAGTACAAAGGTTGGGATGTGGCAGAAATCCTTTCCAAGGACCCAGGCTATTACACCTGGATATTAGGAAGCGAATTTACCAACAACACCAAGCAGGTACTCACCCGCATCCGTCTCCGTGAGTACAACAAACGAATGGGAAAGTAATTTCTTCTAATCACAGATTATGTTAAAAGGAAAGAAAATCGTATTGGGCATCACTGGCTCGATTGCAGCCTATAAAACCTGCCTGATTATACGAGGATTCATCAAGCGGGGCGCTGAGGTTCAGGTGGTCATCACTCCTGCCGGAAAGGAGTTTATCACCCCTATCACCCTCTCTGCCCTCACTCATAAACCCGTGGTAAGCGAGTTCTTCTCTCAACGCGACGGCACCTGGAACTCTCATGTAGATTTCGGTCTCTGGGCAGACGCAATGGTCATCGCTCCTTGTACGGCTTCTACCATGGGAAAGATGGCAAACGGTATCGCTGACAATATGCTGATCACCACCTATCTCTCCATGAAGGCTCCTGTATTCCTGGCTCCAGCCATGGATCTCGATATGTATAAGCATCCTTCTACGCAAGCCAATATGGCAAAACTGAAGGAATACGGCAATATCATCATCGAACCGGCTTCGGGATTCCTTGCCAGCGGATTGGAAGGAAAGGGAAGAATGGAAGAACCTGAGGTCATCGTGGATTACATCGACCAGTATTTCGACCTGCTGGACGGAATGAAGGAAGGAAACAAGGAAGGCATGAAGGACTGTATCAAGGGAAAGGACCTGATGGGGAAACGTATCCTTATCACAGCCGGACCTACCTATGAGAAGATAGATCCTGTGCGCTTTATCGGCAACTATTCTTCTGGCAAAATGGGATTTGCCTTGGCTGAGGAATGCCGACAGAGAGGGGCTGACGTAACCCTCGTTGCCGGACCAGTATCACTCTCCTGTCATGAGGATATCCACCGCATCGACGTGGAGAGCTGTGAGGAGATGTATCAGGCTGCCACGAAGGCTTTCGAAGGAAAGACCGATGGAAACTCAACGGGCAGAAAGATGGATGCAGCTATTCTTTGTGCCGCAGTGGCTGATTTTAAACCAGCTGAGGTGGCAGATAGGAAGATCAAACGCGAAAAGGACGATTTACTCCTGCGTCTGGAACCCACCCACGACATCGCTGCCGCATTGGGACAGATGAAACAGGAAGACCAGCACATCGTAGCCTTCGCACTGGAAACCAATGATGAGGAAACGAATGCAGAGAAGAAGCGTATCAAGAAAAACGCAGACTTCATCGTGCTCAATTCCACCCGCAACCCAGGCACCACCTTCCGGACAGACGAAAATCAAATCACGATTATTTCTGAAAAGGGTAAGATAGAATATGAGAAAAAGCCAAAGACAGAAGTGGCTGCCGACATCATCGATGAATTGGCTAAGCTCTTCTAATATGAAAGGCTTCTGCCTTCAGATACTGATGATAGGATGCACCCTGCTTGTTAGTGGTGCATCCTATATTCATGCGCAGGAACTGCAAGCGAAGATTACCATCAACCATGCCCAGATTTCGGGCACGGACAACGCTGTTTTCGACAACCTGCAGCAGACGTTAGAGAGATTCGTCAACGAGCGACAATGGACGCATCTGCAATTTCAGAAGAACGAGCGCATCAACTGCAACTTCAATCTGACGGTGAGCAAGTATGACAAGAACCAAGGTCTCTTCACCTGCAAGGCACTCATACAGGCCAACCGCCCCGTCTATAACTCCGCCTACACCACTACTATATATAATAATGTGGACGAGAACTTTATCTTCAAGTTTGCTGAGTTCGACCAGATTGAATTCAATGAGGAAACACTCGACAACCAGTTGACTGCCCTCTTCGCCTACTACGCTTATCTCATCATCGGTCTGGATCTCGACACCTTCTCCCCGATGGGAGGAGAAGACATCCTGCAGCGCTGCATGAACCTCACCAACAATGCCCAGAACCTCGACTTCCCGGGATGGAAAGCTTTCGACAACAACCGAAACCGCTATGCCATCATCGCCGACTATCTGGACGGAGGTATGAAACCATTCCGCCAACTCCAATACGATTATTACAGAAAGGGACTTGACGAGATGGCAAACAATGCAGAACGAGGACGTACAGAAATCACGACCACTCTGGAGGAGAACCTGAAGAAGGCAAGGGAAAACAAGCCGCTCAGTCTCCTGCCACAGATATGGACGGACTACAAGAAAGACGAGCTCGCCAATATCTACAAGGGAAAGGGAACTCAGAAAGAGAAGGAAAGTATCTATGACCTCCTCTTCTCCATCAATCCTACACAGAACAATTCGTGGGACAAAATCAAGCAATAATTATGCTCAAACAATTATATATCAAGAATTTCACGCTCATCGACGAACTCAATATCCAGATGCACCCAGGCTTCTCTGTCATCACGGGTGAAACGGGTGCAGGAAAGAGTATCATCCTCGGAGCCATCGGTCTGTTGTTAGGCAACCGTGCTGACAGCAAGTCTATCAAGGCTGGCAGAGATCGTTGCGTCATCGAGGCACACTTCGATCTGTCTAAATATGATCTGCAACAGTTCTTCACCGACAATGACATCGATGAAGATTTGTCGGATACCATTATCCGCCGTGAGTTGACGGCAGCAGGGAAAAGCCGTGCCTTTATCAATGACACACCGGTATCGCTGACCAAGATGAGGGAACTGGGGGAACAACTCGTCGATATACATTCGCAGCACCAGAATCTCCTGTTGCAGAAGGAAGACTTCCAGCTCAATGTGGTGGATATTATTGCACAGGACGAGAAACAGCGGAAGAATTATGAGGCTGCGTACAATCAATATAAACAAGCCAACCAGAAACTGAACGATCTGAAGGCTGAAATCGAAAAGAACAGAGAGAACGAGGACTTCCTCCGATTCCAGTTTAAGGAACTCGATGAGGCACAACTGCAGAACGGAGAACAGGAAGAACTGGAACAGGAATATGAGATGCTCAGTCATTCCGAAGATATCAAGACGGCACTCTATCAGGCAGACAACCATCTGTCGGGAGATGACGGCAATATCATCGAAAGACTGAAACAGACATCAGAGCAACTCGCGAATATCAAGGATGTTTATCCCGAAGTAACCGAACTGTTGGAGCGCATCGATTCCAGTTATATCGAACTGAAAGATATTGCCCAAGAAGTAAACGGACTGACCGATCATGTAGAATTTGACCCTGCTCGTCTGGAGACCATCAATGAACGACTGGACAAACTCAACTCACTGCAGCAGAAATTCCACGTCAGAGACTTGGGAGAACTGATAGAAACCTACCATCAGCTCAAGGAACAGCTTTCACACATCGACCATAGCGACGAAGATGTGGAAGCCATGGAACAGGAAGTGACCCAATTGTTAGAGAATGCACAGAAACAGGCAAAGGAATTGACCGCTATCCGTACGAAGGCTGCCAAAAAAGTAGAGGAGGAAATGAAGCAGCGCCTCATCCCGTTGGGCATTCCAAACGTAAGATTCAGCATCAGTCTGACAGAGAAACCGCTCAGCCACGATGGTGGAGATAAGGTAAGCTTCCTCTTCAGTGCCAACAAGAGCACCCCACTCCAACCTGTTACCCAGGTAGCATCAGGAGGAGAGATTGCCCGTGTAATGCTCTCGCTGAAGGCTATGATCAGCGGAGCCGTGAAACTCCCAACCATCATCTTTGACGAGATAGATACTGGAGTAAGCGGCAAGATAGCAGAGAAGATGGCACAGATCATGGTAGAGATGGGCAACCACGAACGACAGGTTCTTTCCATTACCCACCTGCCACAGATAGCAGCCATGGGCAGTCACCACTACAAGGTGAGCAAGGAAGAAACCGACAATGGAACTATCAGTCGCATGACGGAACTATCACAACAGGAACGTGTGCAGGAAATCGCCCAGATGCTCAGTGGAAGTGATGTCAGTGAGGCGGCACTCGCTAATGCCAAGGAATTATTAAGAATATGAAAAGAATATATATAACTATGATAGGATGGATGGTCGGAGCATCATCTCTCCTTGCACAGCCAGGTTCTGTGCAGAAGGTAGCCAAGAGTGTCTTCTCACTCACCACCTTCAACAAAGATGGAGGCATCATCGCTTCTACCCAGGGCGTCTTCATCGACAACAAGGGCACTGCCATCAGTACCTTCAAGCCATTTATCGGCGCTACCAAGGCAACCGTAGTAGATGCCAATGGCAAATCGATGGAAGTAGATGCCATCATGGGTGCAGACGAGTTGTATGATATGGCTAAATTCAGAGTCATCGGCAATACCAATGCTGCACCGATTGCAAGCAAGGCTTCAGAAGCTGGAAACAAGGTATGGCTGGTTCCCTACTCCATCAAAAAGCCACAATACCAGCAAGAGGATATCAGTAGCGTAGAGCAGTTTAACACCTCCTACAACTACTATATTTTCAGCAATACCGTACCAGAGAATGCCATAGGTTGCCCATTTGTCAATAAAGACGGACAGGTAATCGGACTTATGCACTCCAATGGTACCGTTACGGCCATCGATGCCAACTATGCCAAACAACTGCATGTAACCGGTCTCTCCACCCTGGACGCAGCCCTTCGAGAAAGCGGCATCCGCACCGCCTTGCCAGACAAGGAGGAAGATGCCATCACGATGATGACGCTGAGCAAGGGACAGAAATCGGCTGATGACAACATGAAATATGCAGACGAGTTTATAGGAAAGTTCCCTACATCCTCATTCGGTTATAAGGAAAAGGCTGCCTTGTTGGTCAACAAACAGCAATTTGAGGAGGCAGAGAAAGTGATGCAGGAAAGCATCAAGAAATGCAGCAAGAAGAATGAGGCTCACGGCGATTTTGCTGACCTCATCTATCAGAAGGTAGCATACGTAGGCGATTCCATCTACCCTGCTTGGAATGCAGACAAGGCTTTGCAGGAAGCACAGAAAGCCTATAGTATCAAGGCTGAGCCGCTTTACAAGCACCAGGAGGGTAAAATCAACTACCTGAAAAAGGACTATCAGAAGGCATACGACCTGTTTATAGAACTGACCAAGACACCGATGAACAGTGGCGAGATATGGTATGAGGCAGCCCAAGCTAAGAGTCAGCTGAAAGCACCATACAATGAGTTGAAAGTACTTCTGGACAGTGCCGTATCAGTAGGAGTACGCACCAAGATGGCAGCCCCTTATTATCTGGCACGTGCCAATTTCCTTGATGCCCAGGGCAAGACCAGAGAAGCATTGGCAGACTATAATATGTATGACAGCATAGCTCGTCCGATAGCCCCTACCTTCTTCTATGCCCGATACAAATGCGAGATGAAGTTGCGCCAATGGCAGCAGGCATTGTTGGACATCGCCCGCACCTGTTATCTCAATCCGAACGAACCAACCTATTTTGCAGAATGGGCAAGTCTCGATCTCCGCGTGAAGAGATATGATGAGGGAATCAGTGCTGCAGAAGCCTGTATCAGACTGGCACCGGAATACGCTGATGGTTATCTTCTCCTCGGTATTCTGCAAGCAGAGAAAGGCAAGAAAGAGGAAGCCAAAGGTAATCTGCTGAAAGCTAAGGAACTGGGTGATACCAGAGTGGATGAATATCTGAAGAAATACAAATTGAATTAAAGTTTAGGTTTCATTTATAGTAGGCGTACTGTTCTCGTGATGGGAACATACGCCTTTTATTTTATTCCCCAAATGCCTTTGCACTCAGATTTGCGTAAGTATGGGCAAAATAATACATAATTAATAAAAAAACAAAGGAAATGTCAAGGGAAGAACCTAAAGGAAAATTCTATGGATAAAGATATAAATTCTATTAACAATTAAAACGAAAGGAGTAAAATGATAGCACTTGCTGACTGCAATAATTTCTACTGCTCATGCGAGCGGGTTTTCCGTCCAGACCTGGTGGACAAGCCGGTGGTTGTACTGAGCAACAACGACGGCTGCATCATCGCCCGTTCGGAAGAAGCCAAGGCTCTTGGCTACAAGATGGGCGATCCTTTCTACCAGATGAAGGAAAAGTTGGAGGCTGAGGGCGTAGCGATATTTTCGAGCAACTACACTCTCTACGGTTCACTGTCCAACAGAGTGATGTCAATGCTCTCTCATTACTCTCCCCAACTCGACCAATACTCCATCGACGAGAGTTTCTTCGAAGTGGACAAATCCATTGCCGCTGCCTTCTTTCAGGAAAATCAATCCTCCGAAAAAACGGATTCCCTGCTCCACCGTTACGGCGCAAGGATCTCATCCGACGTACTCCGGGCAGTGGGCATTCCCATCTCCATCGGCATCGCTGAGACCAAGACGCTGGCCAAAATCGCTTCAAAATTCGCCAAGAAATACAAGGGCTATCAGGGCTGCTGCCTCATCGATACCGAGGAGCGCAGACACAAGGCACTGTCGCTTTTCCCTATAGAAGACGTATGGGGAATCGGCCGACAGATAGCCCGCAAACTCGACTATATGGGAATCAGAACCGCAGCTCAACTGGCCGACCAGAAAGAGAGTTGGGTGCGCTGTCATTTCAATATCACCACCGTGAGAACCTGGAAGGAACTCAACGGCGAAAACTGCATCAGCATCGAGGAACTACCCCAGAAGAAAAGTATCTGCACGAGCAGGAGCTTTGCCGACGAGGGCATTAGCGACAAGAATGTAATGGAGGAGGCCGTGGCCAATTTTGCCGTACGCAGCACAGAGAAGTTACGCAGACAAGGCAGTGTATGTCAGGGTGTTACCGTATTTGCTTGGACCTCTCGTTTCAACGATCATATGCCGGAATATACCATCCACGACTCGCTCGTACTGCCCATCGCCACAGATGCTCAAGACGAGATAGTAGGAGCAGCACTCACCATCCTACGCGCCCGCTATCCAAAATCTGTGTCTGACCGCCCCGACCGTCACGACCTGTCGTTCCGTTTCAAGAAGGCAGGCGTGATACTCTGGCAGATATCCCCCTCCACGCCACGTGAGCAGGATCTCTTCGACCCCATCAACCGTGAGCGCCAGAAGGCACTGATGGCAGCCATCGATGCCATCAACCACAAGAACGGATACGGAACCATCCGACAAGCCATCCAGGGCACAGACTGCCGTTTCGACCTGAAGCGTGAATACATGTCGAAACGTTTCACCACAGATATTAGCGACATACTGGAAGTGAAATGTTGAGAATATTATCCATAAAAAAGGTTGAGAAAAAAGGTAGAAAGACTCCTTTAAAAACAACTTTTTTTGAAAAAAGAATAAGCAAAAGAAGAAAGGAAAACAAAACAGATATTAATAATAAAGAATAGAAGAAACAGAATGAAAGAAAAAATAAAACTAACTATACACCCTGCAGAAATCGGGGAAAAGATGGCCATTCCGATGGCTGAACAGAGTGTAAAGGCAGGATTTCCTTCGCCTGCACAAGACTATATGGAGGGAGAAATAGACCTCAATGATGTGCTCGTGAGACACAGGGAAGCTACATTCTACGTGAGAATTTCAGGCGATAGTATGAGGGATGCTGGCATCCTGGACGGAGATCTGGCCGTGGTGGACAGACTGATAGAACCCGGTAATGGCAACTTCGTGATTGCATTCGTGGACGGTGAATTCACCATCAAGCAGTTCAAGATGGACGAAAGCGGAAACTTCGGCTGGCTCGTGCCGTGGAATAACGACTACTCACCCATTAGAGTGGACGAAAACAACCGCTTTATGATATGGGGCGTCGTCACTTATGTGATTCACAGATTCTGTAAGGAATAAAATTTCAAAAGAGGAGGAATCTTCCCTTCCCACCTCATGAAGGCTATCGGACAACCGAAGCCTTCAGGATAATAATATCTTCAAGAGGGCGGTCGTTATTACCCTTGTCTGTGGCCACATTCTGGATTTTATCCACCACATCCATACCCTCAAGTACTTCCCCGAAAACGGTATAGCCGCCATCGAGATGAGGCACACCGCCGTATTTCACATACCCGTCAATCACCTGCTTATTAGGCAGCACATAGGCCTTCTCCTCTCTGGCCTCCTTCTCTATCAGATATTCTATTTGTCGGCGCGAGAAATTCCTACCCCAAGTAATATAGAAATCGCAGGGAGCAGAAGCAAACTTTGGATTCTCCTCATCCCCCTCGCGTGCAGCACAGAGCTGACCTCGCTTATGGTAATATTTCGGATAGCGGATTTCTGCAGGAACGGCATAAGCTGTATCAAAAACCTCCTTTTTCAGAGGATCCACCTTTCGGGTAGCCGGATCACCAGCTTGCACCATAAAATTCTTGATGACACGATGGAAGATACAGCCATTATAATAGCCACACTTCACCCACTTCAGAAAATTGTCGCGATGCAGAGGCGTATCATTATAGAGCGCAATGCGGATATTGCCCATTGTAGTCTCCAGCAAGACTTCCGGACAAGTAGGATCCTGATGCACTCCAGCCGTATCAACACCCTCCACGGCAATGCCCTTCAAGACAGTCACTTCCTTGGCATTCATATAATCCTGAGCATAGCTTTGCTGCCCGAAAAGAGCAAGTGCTATGCTCGCCATCACCATTTTCAAATTCATATTTAATGTCATATTTTCTTCCTAATTATTACAAGATTGATTTTTCAAATTTTCAAAGATTAAGACCTACTTCACAGTAATATGAAAACAACCCTGATTCACCTCATATTTCACAAGACAGCGACCACGCTCACGGAAGTCGCGCAGCACCTCGCTGAGCACCCATTTCAGAGAGTCGTTTCTCACCTCACGACGAGGATTTTTAGCCGTCTGCACCGTCTTATAGCGATTATAGCAAACATCAAAAGTTGTGCCGTATAGATGGCAGGAATTCTCAGTTGCATTTCCGTTCCTTGTGCGGAGTTTTGCCACATCATCCTTGGTACGGAGAATACTCGTCACGATAATCTTATGCAGCGGAATACCCTTAATCTGGAGGGAGTCGAAATAGGCCCTTCCGATATCCTGTAGCAATACCGATGCACGCGGAACGAGATAAGGAATACTGTTATTGAGTTTGTCAACATAAAAGAACGGATTACTACCCACATAGACAAGCGCTCCCTTGCTGTGTTCAGCCTCATCACGATTCTGCACCGGCTTTACCCCATAATGGTTGGCTGCCTGTATCTGCACATCCTGCTGATCGGGAAACGTATTTCCAAAATGCGGAACAGAAAAGATGCGGTGTTTCACCTCCTTGCCGTCCTTATCAAAGAAAATCGAACTCCCCTTTGCAGCAGAGTCCAAAGCAATTCCAGGCACAGCATCCACTATATTCCCAGCAGAAGCACCATTTAATTGTGATTCATTAGACCGAGAAACTTCCGCCTCCAGCGCAGCATCATCCTCTGCCAACAGAGCAGCAGAATCATTTTTCAAAGAATCAACAGCCTCAGTCTTTGTTAAACAGGATTCCGCCACGCTCGGTTTCGCTACTCTTATCAGGGCGAGAATCAGGACTATCACAACAAATCCGAGCAGAAAACGATTTTTGCTCGACATGGCACGAAGAATTCTGATGATATTTCGTATGATTTCTTTCATTTTCATGATTTGAGTATTTTCAATTTCATTTTGATCAAGCTCCAGTTTCGGAAAATTACTTTCCGCATATAGGGAAAGAATACCTAAGCAAGGTTCCAAGGGAGATAAGCCCTAACCTTATTCCGATGAGAGAAAGAATCCCAGAGCAGAAGCCAAGCTTTTAGACCTGCCTAATCAAAAATGTAGTGCAAAAGTACGGTAAAAAAACGAAAATGCAAAACTTTTTAAAGTCTTTTTAAACAAAACATATCAGAAATTTTGCTCATTTCAAGGAAAAATAGTAATTTTGCAGCGTATTAATATCATATAAGTTTAAACTATATTATTTTTAGAGTTTTGATAGAGAAACATATTGTACTCGAAGACGTTGACCCAGTGATGTTCTACGGAGTGAACAACAGTCACCTGCAGATGATCAAATCACTGTACCCAAAGTTGCGTATCGTTGCACGCGACAATGTACTTCGTGTGCTCGGCGACGAGGAGGAAATGGCGAAAGCGGAAGAAGAAATAGAGCAGATGCGCAAGCATTTGGTGAAATACAACATGCTCAACGAAGAGGATATCCTTGACATTGTGAAAGGCAAGCAGACCAAGGCTGATTCTGCTAAGGACGTGCTGGTATATAGCATCAGTGGAAAGCCTATCAAGAGCCGGAGCGCCAACCAGCAGAAACTCATTGATGCATACGAGAAAAACGATATGGTGTTTGCCGTAGGTCCTGCAGGAACAGGTAAAACCTACCTCAGCATCGCACTTGCAGTAAAAGCTCTCAAGGAAAAAACAGCCAAGAAAATCATCCTCTCGCGCCCTGCCGTAGAAGCAGGCGAAAAACTCGGATTTCTACCGGGCGACATGAAAGACAAAATAGACCCTTACCTGCAGCCGCTCTATGACGCCTTAGAAGACATGATACCTGCCGTAAAACTGCAGGACATGATGGAGAAACATATCATACAGATAGCACCACTTGCCTTCATGCGCGGACGCACACTGAGCGATGCCGTCGTTATCCTCGACGAGGCACAGAACACCACCTCCCAGCAAATCAGAATGTTCCTTACACGTATGGGTATGAACACCAAAATGGTAATCACGGGAGACCTCACGCAGATAGACCTGCCAAGAGAACAGCGCAGCGGACTGAAAGAGGCCCTCAAGATACTCGAAGGTGTGGAAGGTATCGGAGTGGTCAACCTCGGACAGAAAGATATCGTAAGACATAAGCTCGTAACCCGCATCGTAAATGCATACGACAAATACGACAAGGAAAGAGCAGAAGCCCGGGAAGCTATGAAAGCAGAAAAGACAGAAAATTCAAAATAATTTAGAATAAGGAACTGAAGGAAGCAACCCCTCTACAAAGAGAAAGGAAAGGCGACGGAAAGTTCGAAGTTCAAAATTCAAAGTTCAAAATAAAAATGAAAGCATTAACAAAGACAGATTTCCATTTCGATGGACAGAAGAGTGTTTACCACGGTAAAGTACGTGATGTGTATGACATTAACGACGACATCCTCGTGATGGTCGCTACCGACAGAATCTCAGCGTTCGACGTTGTGCTGCCAAAAGGCATCCCATTCAAGGGACAGGTACTCAACCAGATAGCTGCGAAGTTCCTGGATACGACGACAGACATCTGTCCTAACTGGAAGTTGGCTACACCAGACCCAATGGTCACCGTTGGTCTGAAGTGCGAAGGTTTCCGTGTAGAGATGATCATCCGTTCTATCCTCACAGGTAGCGCATGGAGAGAATACCAGAAGGGTTGTCGCGAAATCTGTGGCGTGAAACTCCCTGAGGGTATGCGCGAGAACCAGCGTTTCCCAGAACCAATCATCACTCCTACCACAAAGGCTGACGAAGGTCACGACATGAACATCTCTAAGGAAGAAATCATCGCCCAGGGCATTGTTAGTGCTGAAGACTATGCAGTGATGGAAGACTACACCCGCCGCATCTTCGCTCGCGGACAGGAGATTGCTGCCAAGCAGGGACTCATCCTCGTAGATACAAAATATGAATTCGGCAAGCGCGATGGCAAGGTTTACCTCATCGACGAAATCCACACTCCAGACTCAAGCCGCTACTTCTATGCTGATGGCTACGAGGAGAAGTTCGAAAAGGGTGAACCACAGCGCCAGCTCTCTAAGGAGTTCGTACGCCAGTGGCTCATCGAGCACAACTTCATGAACGAGCCAGGACAGACCATGCCTGAGATTACCGATGAGTATGCCGAGAGCGTATCAGACCGCTACATCGAACTCTACGAGCACATTACAGGCGAGAAGTTTGACAAGGCAACCGAGGAAGGCGATATCGCTGCCCGCATCGAGAAGAACGTAAGCGAATGGCTTGCAGCAAGAAAGTAATCATTCCTGGGAAATAATTATTCCGCAGAGGAGTTAGTTTTTCCCTGAAAAGAGTACTATATATATTAATGTACAAGCAAGAACAAATTAAACCCTATGAAGGCGAAGGAGACAAGGGCAAGCTGGTGGAAGAAATGTTCGATCACATCGCTCCTACCTACGACACCCTCAATCATCGCCTCTCATGGGATATCGACAAGGGGTGGCGTCGCAAAGCCATCGGACTGCTGCAGCGCCACCACCCTGAAAAGATGCTCGACATCGCCACCGGTACGGGCGACTTCGCTATTCTGGCGGCAAAAACACTGCATCCCCAACAGCTCATCGGAGCAGACATATCCGAGGGCATGATGGAAATCGGAAGAAAGAAAGTAGAAAAGGAAAATCTGCAAAACATCATCAGTTTCAAGAAAGAAGACTGTCTGCACCTCTCCTTCCCTGATGAAACCTTCGATGCAGTGACGGCAGCTTTCGGCATACGAAACTTCCAAAACCTCGACCAGGGACTCAAGGAAATGTGCCGAGTATTGAAGAAGGGCGGACATCTGAGTATCGTAGAACTCACACATCCCGTGAAATTCCCGATGAAGCAGCTATTCCGCATCTACTCCCACACGGTATTGCCGATATACGGTAAGCTGATTTCTAAAGACCAGAGTGCCTACAGCTATCTGACGGCCACCATCGAAGCCTTCCCACAGGGAGAAACGATGATGGAGGTGCTAAAGAAAGCAGGATTTGAGAAAGCTGAATTCAAGCGACTCACCTTCGGCATCTGCACGATGTATTTCGCAACAAAATAAAAACAAAAAAATAATCAGTATGGACAAGTATGGACTCATAGGTTACCCTCTGGGGCATTCATTCTCAAAGAATTACTTCAACGAGAAATTCGAGAACGAGGGTATCGACGCTACCTACATCAACTTCGAGATACCTACCATCGAAGACCTGGCAGAAGTGCTCGACTCCAATCCTGAATTGAAAGGATTCAATGTGACCATCCCTTACAAGGAAAAGGTTATCAGCTATCTGGACTACGTAAGTCCCGAGGCAAATGCCATCGGTGCTGTAAACGTAGTAAGAGTTACCCACAAAGGCGACGAAACGGTGCTCAGAGGCTACAACAGTGATGTGATAGGCTTCACCCAGAGCATAGAACCGTTTATCGAGTCTTTCCACAAGAAAGCCCTTATTCTCGGTACAGGTGGTGCTTCCAAGGCCATCTGCTATGGACTGAAGTCGCTCGGACTGGAAACCGTCTTCGTGAGCCGATACGAGCGTCCTGGCACTCTGCAGTATGACAAGATTACACCTGAAATCATCAAAGAATACAACGTGATTGTCAACTGTACTCCTGTGGGAATGTACCCTCACGTAGATGAGTGTCCACCACTGCCATACGAGGCCATGGACAGCCATACCTTATTATATGATCTGATCTACAACCCCGATGAAACCCTCTTCATGAAGAAGGGCAAAGAGCAGGGAGCCACCGTAAAGAACGGACTGGAAATGTTGCTCCTGCAAGCCTTCGCATCTTGGGATTTCTGGGAAGGGAAAGAGCAACTGTAAAAAAGATTTTTCTGAAGAAAGATTCTCTAACAGATGAAAAGACTTTCAGAAGAATATTTTTTCAGAAGAAAGAAAACATCAAAGGAAAAGAATTTCAGATGAAGGATTATTCTGAAGAAGGAAATCATCAGATGAAAAGACTTTCCGATGAAAACTTTTCAGATTATATAATATATAATAATGTAAAGGAGAAAAGACTTTAAGTTAAAACGATAAAAAATAGAAAAATGAGCAACAATCGCTATATGATGCGCGGAGTGAGCGCAGCTAAAGAAGACGTACACAACGCCATTAAGAACATCGACAAGGGTATTTTCCCACAGGCTTTCTGCAAGATTATACCTGATATTCTGGGCGGCGACCCTGAGTACTGCAACATCATGCATGCCGACGGTGCTGGAACAAAATCAAGCCTGGCATACATGTACTGGAAAGAAACGGGTGACCTCTCCGTATGGAAAGGTATCGCACAGGATGCAGTCGTAATGAATACAGACGACTTGCTTTGCGTAGGTGCTGTAGATAACATCCTCGTTTCATCTACCATCGGTAGAAACAAAATGCTCGTTCCTGGAGACGTCATCTCTGCCATCATCAATGGTACTGATGAACTCCTCCACGAAATGAGAGAAATGGGTATCGGCATCTACCCTACAGGTGGCGAAACTGCTGACGTAGGTGACCTCGTACGTACCATCATCGTAGATTCTACCGTAACCTGCCGAATGAAACGCAGCGATGTCATCAACAATGCCAACATCCGTCCGGGCGACGTTATCGTAGGTCTTTCCTCTACAGGTCAGGCTACATACGAGAAGAAGTACAACGGCGGTATGGGCAGCAACGGACTCACCTCTGCTCGCCACGATGTTTTCGCCAAGTATCTCGCTGAGAAATACCCAGAAAGTTTCGATCATGCAGTACCAAGCGAATTGGTTTATAGCGGCAAATACAAATTAACCGACGAGGTGGAAGGCGCACCTATCAATGCAGGCGAACTTGTGCTCTCACCAACCCGCACCTACGCACCAGTCATCAAGAAATTGCTCGACGAACTGCGCCCAGAAATCCACGGTATGGTACACTGTACAGGTGGTGCACAGACCAAGGTGCTCCACTTCGTAGGAGAAGACTGCAAGGTAGTGAAGGACAACATGTTCCCAGTACCACCACTCTTCAAGGCTATCCACGACTGTTCTGGCACCGACTGGAAGGAGATGTACCAGGTATTCAACATGGGTCATCGCATGGAAATCTATGTACGCCCAGAGATTGCAGAAAAGGTCATCGCCATCAGCAAGAGCTTCAATATCGATGCACAGATCGTAGGTCACATCGAGGAAGGCAAGCGCAGCCTCACCATCAAGAGCGAATTTGGAACATTCGAATATTAATCAATAGAACATTCGAATAATAATCATTATAAAATGGATAATAACAATATATTACAGAAACTGGAAGGCTTAGAGAGCCGATACGAGGAAGTTAGCACCCTCATCACCGACCCGGATGTCATCGCAGACCAGAGCAGATACGTAAAGTTGACCAAGGAATGGAAAGACCTCGGCGACATCATGGACGCTCGTAAGCGATACATCAACTGCCTCAACTCCATCAAAGAAGCCAAGGACATTCTCGCCAACGAGAGTGACCCGGAAATGAAAGAAATGGCACGAGAGGAGTTGAACGAAAATGAAGCTCTGCAGCCAAAACTCGAAGAAGAAATCAAGATAGCACTTGTACCAAAGGATCCAGAAGATGCCAAGAACGTGCAGATGGAAATCCGTGGTGGTGCAGGTGGCGACGAGGCTGCTCTCTTCGCAGGAGACCTCTTCAGTATGTACAAGAAATACTGCGAGTCTAAGGGATGGACCGTGAGTGTAACTTCAGTCTCTGAGGGCGCCGTTGGTGGATATAAGGAAATCGACTTTGCCGTAAGCGGAACAGATGTTTACGGTACGCTGAAATATGAATCTGGCGTTCACCGCGTTCAGCGCGTGCCTGCTACCGAGACTCAAGGACGTATGCACACATCAGCAGCCACCGTAGCCGTTCTGCCAGAAGCAGACAAATTTGAGGTAAACATCAACGAAGGCGACATCAAGTGGGATACTTTCCGAAGCTCAGGTGCTGGCGGTCAGAACGTCAACAAGGTGGAATCTGGTGTCCGCCTCCGCTATCCTTGGAAGAACCCAAATACAGGCGAAGTGGAGGAAATCCTCATCGAATGTACAGAGACCCGCGACCAGCCTAAGAACAAGGAGCGCGCTTTGAGCCGACTATACACATTCATCCACGACCGCGAGCATCAGAAGTATGTAGATGATATCGCAAGCCGCCGTAAAAGCCTCGTCTCTACAGGTGACCGCAGTGCGAAAATCCGTACATACAACTTCCCTCAGGGACGCGTAACCGACCACCGTATTGGATACACTACTCACGACTTGAATGGTTTCCTCGGAGGAAACATCCAGGACATGATCGATGCGCTGACCGTGGCTGAAAACGCAGAAAAATTGAAAGAAACCGAACTATAAAAATCACAAAAAATATGAATAGAAAAGAACTAGTAGAGCAGATCTTCGCAAAGAAAACTTTTCTTTGCGTAGGTCTTGACACAGATATCGACAAATTGCCAGTATGCATTACTGAAAGTGAAGAGATTCAGGGTGCAGAAGCTAGTATGATTTTCAAATTCAACAAGGCTATCATCGATGCAACAGCTCCTTACTGCGTAGCCTACAAGCCAAACCTCGCTTTCTATGAGAGCCGTGGTGTATATGGCATGATTGCATTCGAGAACACCGTGAAGTATCTCAAGAAGTACTACCCTAAACACTTCATCATCGCAGATGCTAAGCGTGGCGATATCGGTAATACATCCAAGATGTATGCACAGACTTTCTTCAAGGAGTATGATCTCGACTCTCTCACCGTGGCTCCTTACATGGGCGAGGATTCAGTGAAACCATTCTTAGAGTATGAGGGCAAATGGGTAATTCTGTTGGCTCTTACTAGCAACAAGGGAAGCCACGACTTCCAGCTCACAGAGGATAAGGAAGGCGAAAGACTTTTCGAGAAAGTACTGAAAAAGAGTCAGGAATGGGGCAACGAAGAAAACATGATGTATGTAGTAGGTGCTACTCAAGGCAGCATGTTTGAGGACATCCGCAAGGTAGCTCCTAACCACTTCCTTCTCGTACCAGGTGTAGGTGCACAGGGTGGAAGCTTGCAGGAAGTTTGCAAATATGGCATGATCAAGGACTGCGGTCTGCTCGTCAACTCTTCTCGCGGTATCATCTATGCCAGCAATGGTGAGGACTTCGCCGAAGTAGCTGGTCAGAAGGCGAAGGAACTCCAGGAGCAAATGGCTGCAGAATTGGCAAAAATCTAAAGTAGAATTGGCTAAACTCTAAAAGAGTAACGGTCAGACTCTATAAAAAGATAAAAAGTATCTTTTAGGCGCATTGTTTCATCAAGAATGAGGCTTTGCGCCTAAAAAATAGAGGTTTGTTTGGGAAAAAAGCGAAATATTACAAGATAATTACATGAATTCGAAACTTTTTTACTATATTTGCACCAAATAATAAAGCAAAGCAAACCAGCCGGCTGGTTAAAGCTGGCTAAAATCAAAAGAATAGATAAATATGGAATTTACCGCTCAGCAATAAAATAAAAATAGCTTACTAATACCTACTATATAGCTAATAATACCTAAAAGGCTCATTTTTAATCACTTACAAATAGAAATAAGGCAAATATCTCTGTTTTAGATATTAGTAGCTATATAGTAGGTATTAGTATATCTTGTTACTATTTTGTTACTCGTTCTTAACATTTATCTCCCATTTTCTTGCAAGTTACCAAAAATATAATTATCTTTGCAGCGAAAACCATAATAAGGAGGCTTATGAAAGAAAAGAACAATTCAAAAGAACCAGTCACTATCAGATACAAAGAGTTAGCCAACGGCAACCTCAGTATCTACCTTGACATCTACAAGGATGGGAAGAGGGCATACGAATTTCTCAAACTCTATATCCTTCCTGAAACAGGTAAGGACAGAATGGAGAACAAGAGAAAGAACAAGGAGACCAGAGAAGTTGCAAATCTCATCAAGGCACAACGCATTCTTGACATCAAGAACGGAATGGCAGGGATAGAAAGCAAGAGCAAAGGTAAGATGAAACTCTCTGACTACATAGATAAGTTCATCAAATACAAGAAAGGAGTAAACCCTACCTATAATGACTCCTTCCTCAACCGAACGAAATCGCTTGTCGTAGAATATAAAGGAGACAATGTACTTATGAAGGATATAAACAAAGAATGGTGCTTAGGCTACATCAGGTTCCTGAATACAACAACCTCTCGCAGAGGTAAACCGCTCGGCAAGAACTCAATCAAGACATACTACAGATACTTTGGTTCTGTTATTATCAAGGCTGCAAAGGATGGAGTCATACAGAAAAATCCTTTGGATCAGATTGAAACAGAAGAAAAACCAAAGGCGAATGATGATGCAGGAAGGGTGTATCTCACCATAGACGAGATAAGAAAGATGGCAGATACAGAATGCGAGAAAGAGGTTATTAAGCGTGCATTCATGTTTTCCTGTTTTTGTGGGCTACGAATATCAGACATCAGGAAGCTGAAATGGAAAGATATAGAGCAGACGACAGATGGCGATGGAAATGCTCACTACCGCCTTTCAACGACCATGCAGAAGACTCAGAAAACCATCACCTACCAGCTATCAAAAGAAGCTGTCAAATGGCTACCTGAGAGAGGTGAAGGTGAACTTGTGTTCGACCATCTTACCAAGAAGTCTAAATTGAGCATGGTAGTGAAGGACTGGGCAAAGGCAGCAGGAATAGAGAAGTATGTTACGTTCCACACCGCCCGACACTCTTTCGCCACAATGATGCTTACTCTTGGAGCGGACATATACACCACCAGTAAGCTTCTTGGGCACTCCAAGATACAGACAACCGAGATATATGCTAAGATTATAGACAAGAAGAAGGATGAAGCAATGGGACTTATTGACAAGTTCTTCGACAAATGACAATAAAGGCATCGAGTATAATTCCCGATGCCTTTTATTGTGTTAAACTATGTAATTTGCGTCTGATTCTCAGGAGGAAACCGTAACTTTGCCTCATAAACTTATAAATTTTTTGCTTATGAATGCTTTAGATGTAGATTTATACGTGCTTCTTGATTTTCAGCTCCAAAAAAGTGAAAAAGAAATCAGGGCATACTATTACTTGCACAAAAACAGTCGAGTTTTTAGCGAACTTCTTTACAAAGACAGAGTAAGAAGTCTAACTGGACTTGGCTACCTTGCTCATGGTGTCGGAATCAGCGATGAAGGTGTCAGAGACCATTGGTGGGTAACAGAAGAAGGAAAAGAAAAAATCAAAGAGTGCATGGAACACTCATCAATCTACGAAATAAGAAGACTCGCCAAAAAATATGGAGTTGTAAGAGACCAGCTACATATCCTTTGGGAAAGCCTACCTTATGCGTTTATAATGTACTTCGTTGGTCTAACTATCTTTAGCGTCATCAGAAAATGGATATTCTAAAAGATAAGATAGCATTAGGCGCAATAATTGGTATTTCTTTAGCTATTGTTGTTTCATTGCTATATATGTAACTATAGAACCGACAATAGCACCAATAAAAGCGTCTGCAACCATCCATATAACCTTGTAGGTTATACCATGTTTCTCCTTAAATGAAGACTCCTTCTTTAGAGCCTTCACTTCCTCCTCATGCTCTTTCTTCAACGTACTGCCATTCCAAAGGATAGGTATCTGTTTCCTGCCCTGTTTGGTAACGCTATACACAACCCGAGACTCATGGTTGCAATAGCCATACCCTCGATTAAGATATTCACTATCAATTAACAATCTGGCTACAATCTCTTTCCAAACACCATCAGGAGATACGTTATCATAAATGATACTCCATATCTCCTGCTCGTACTCAGACTTGTCTCGAATATTATCCAGCAGCACGTACAGCTTCTGTTCGTTTGTTATCTCAGCCATATTTATTTTTATAGTTGGGAAAATATATTTTCCCAGTTGGGAAAGTTAATAACATATCTTACAAGGAGTTCTGCCCATATCCTCAGCTTCCTCCTCACTAATCTCTTCTATTTCTCCTGAGCAGCGTGAAAGACCCTTGCAATCAGGGTCGCAATGGTAACGCTTGGATGAGCCACCAGTACAGATATACACATTATCACCATAGTCAGCCGACTTTACGGAAGACTCCTTCTTCTCAGGTTCAATATCAGCAGACTTCTTGGAAGAACTGCTGCATGATGCCATCAGGATGATGGCGAACAATAATACTATATGTTTCATATTTAAAATTCCTCTTTTACGTAATCATAAGGACCATAAGAAATAGCTACTAAATATCTCCCAGATTTAGCTTTAAATACTTTGACAAATATCCCATAATAATCATCATTTACAGGAGATTCTCCACATCTATAACAAAGAAAACCTTGTTTGTTTTTGTAAGAATTTAAGTTATCATAACTCTTAGACAAAGTTTTCTTTAAACTTTCTCTTCTAACTTTAGCTGATTCAAAATCATCGTAAACAGACATAAAAACACATTCATTAAAATAAGTACCATTTACATCTGTCTGAAAGCCAAAACGAGCAAAATTAAAGAAATAACCTCCATAAAAAACATCCTCGTATTTCAAACTATTATACGTAGTTTCGTATGGCTCACCGTATTTTATTTTTAATAATCTTTCTGCTACATCAAAAGGCTGTCCAAAGGGAACTCCACAGATAGAACTCTGTGCATATACAACAAATGTAGATAGCAACATAAAGCTTATAAAAAACATTCTTTTCATATCTTCCACATTTTAATAATTATCATTAAACTCATCTTCTTCACCACCAAACTCTATAGGTTCACAATTAAACTGTTGAAAAACAAAGTTTACAACATTCTTTGTGTCATCAAGAGAGACCCACCAAATCCTTCCTATAAATCCTAATATTAATAGGAACTTAAAAAGTTGCATCCATTCTCCAGCAAAAAATTTATTAAACCCTTCTCCGTTCAGCAAAGCATCGCTTACACCTATCATCCACCAAGATGTAATCAAACCTGCAAGCAATATAACTATCAAATGAAATATTTCCATACCTACCACATTTTAATTATCCTACACTTCTCTTACCAATAACACCGCCAAGATTAGACACCAACATATCGTAGCAATCTTTGATAGCTTCATACTTTGCCTTCCAGATAGAATCGTCTAACGAGTCGTTTTTGTCTTCACGATACTCTGGTTCAGGTTCTGCCGCCAATACAGAATGTTCCTCTACAACTTGATTTTTCTTACCACGAAAAAGCCATTCTGCTGAAATCTCATCAAATTCTTTCAGAAACCCTTCGATAAGCCCAAGTGATACCGCTTGGTCACCACGAAGTTGGCGATTGCAAGTTACCTGCTGCATTCCTATCATTTTTGAAAAAGCAGCTATACTTATCTGTTTAGACTCTAAAACAGACTTAATTCTCTGTGCTACAAGACTTTCCATACATTTTACATTTTTAAACTATACTTAAATAAACATAACCGACTAAAGAAATATGCAGTTTTGTTTGGCTATCTAAACATATTTGCATACCTTTGCACTCGTAATCAATAAGTGCTTAATTATTAAAAGCAAAAATACAACAAAAAATTAAGTTATGCAAGTAAAAAAGATAAAAATTATCAAAGTTCCGCTTGAAGGACGAAAAAAACTTGCTGAGCGATATGGTTGTTGCAGGGAGACAATCTTCAACGCTCTTGCATTTAGGAGTCAGAGCAAGCAGTCCGAGGACATCAGGCAGGATGCCATGAATGACTTCGGAGGAGTGGAGACTGAAAAGGTTATGTTCTATTAGAAAGGAGGTGAATATGATTAAGAGATTATTCAGAACATGGCTGAGGTATAAACTCGTAAGAATGATTGGCGAACGTGAAATCAACTTTGAAGAAGTTTTTGAATGGATTTACAATTCGCCAATCACTGATTGGAAGATAATGCTCTACTTGGCAAGAAGATTCGATGAATGCATAGATTCACAATCGCATCCGAACAAATTTAAAGTTGATTTGAGTAGAGCAAAGGAAGTTTTAAATTTTATCAAGAACTAACAATATTGTTATTCTGGTATTTTCACTTCCACCTCGTGTAACTTGTGTACTATTACAAGTTGATACGCTTGACACCTTCCAACCATCAAGATTGGATTGACCGACAACAGAGTTAAGATAACTCTCCAAATCATTTAGCTCATCTATTGAGCGTGTGATTGCAATTACTTTCTGTTTCATACGAAATTGAATTAAGTTAAAATAAAAATTTGTCAACCGCAAAGGTACAAAATAAAAACTACAATCGGGCAACGGTAGATATAATAATGTATAAAATGAAAATTTGTCACTTTCTGTTTCATACACTACCGACCCGATTTTAAAACTGGAGGAAAAATATGAATGAAATTCCAACTATTGCAGATGGTGACAGAATGACATCACTACAGATTGCTGAGATTACTGGCAAGAATCATTTTGATGTGATGAGAGCCATCAGAAAGATGGAGCCAGCTTGGGAAAATGTCAACGAAAGCAAATTTGCATTGGTTGATTATCAAGACAAGAAAGGTGAAACAAGACCTTGTTACTCCCTCACCAAAGAAGAATGTCTCTACATCGCCACCAAGTTCAACGATGAGGCGAGAGCCAAGTTGATTAAACGATGGAAGGAACTGGAGGAGCAACATCAAAAGCCATCCCTCCCTCAGAACTACCTCGAAGCCCTCAAATCTCTGGTCAAGGCAGAGGAAGAGCGTGAGCAGTTAGCATTAGAGAACCGCAAGCAGCAGCAAGAGATAGTCACTATCAGCAAGGAGAATATGGAACTTGGGAACAAGATTACCGAAATGCTCCCAAAGGTAAGCTACTACGACCAAATCCTGAAAAGCAATGCCACCATGACCATTACCCAGATAGCACAGGACTACGGAATGAGTGCAGTGAGGATGAACAAAGAGTTGGAGTCTATGAGGATTCAGCACAAGGTTCGAGGTCAGTGGATATTGTACGGACAGTTCCTTACTGGCGGCTACGTTCATAGCAGAGCAGTTGACATCATCCGTTCAGACGGAAGACATGATGTGAAGTATAACACCGAGTGGACAACAAAGGGAAGAATCTTCCTTTACGATGCACTCAAAGCGAAGGGCATTCTCCCCTTAATAGAGCAGGAATGCACTCCCAGAGTTAAGGGCACTGGTAGAACAGAGTCGTCAAAGACAACTGGTGCCTGTTAGTAAACCATCAAATTCAACTGATATGATAGACTCAGAGATAAAAGAGCAGTTAGACCGCATCGAGCGGTATTCGATGATAGCAGCCAAGTCAATGCTCAACATCAAGGAAGCTGCATTTATACTCGGCATGACCGTAGAAGGAGTCAGGATGAACGTAAGAAACCACATTCTCCCCTGCTACAAGCCGAACGTCAACCGACTCTACTTCAAGAAGAGCGAGTTGGAAGACTGGATGATGCAGAACCGCTCGAAGAGTATGGCAGAGATAGAATCAGAGGCAACAGCCTATTGTGCAACCCATTAATAATTATAAGTTATGTTTTCAACAGTCATGTTATTATTGTCTATTCTCACTTTTTGTGTGATGACAAACGAGATTTACCGCTCATTCAAGGAATGGGGCAAATAAAAGATATGGTGAGTGAACCTCAATAAAGTTCATAATAGATAAAAATTTAGTTAGCGTTATTGATATTGTTTAAGTGGAGGTTTTTTGGAGTTCACTACTCCCACTCACCACAAGCCAGAAATGTTTTATGTTGATGCGTAAGACGCAAGTAGTTCAGTTGGTAGAATAGAAGGTTCCCCATCCTTCGAGGTCGTGGGTTCGAGTCCCACCTTGCGTCCCAATAGCCTGATTCCAAGGCTTTGTATCGGATAGGATAAACCTTCCTGAAGAGGTACTCGTAGCCAAAAGCAACGTATGCAACTACAACATACGATTAGACGAGGAAGTAGCAAGACTATTACCTACACCGCAATAGGTGGAATTGGGAACGTCTTGGAGTTCACTTGTGAAGATGCAGACCTGATGCCGTGACCATTAAAGATAATGTAGCAGAAAGGTAGAAGCGCACAACTACAATTCGGTTCTAATGCAGCCAGCATGAAGCAGAATAGATGATACATATTCGCAACCCACATTTTTGACTCTATTATCATATTAATAATGTATGCGGAAATAGTGCTGGGAGTCCTAAGCCTCCATGAATGCAGAAGGGAACTAAAAGACACCTGTCCTTAGGCGAAAGCGTGGCTCGGCTTGTGTCTTTGGGCGCACGGATTGGATTAAAGGCCTCGGACGTGCGCCCTTTTCAATAGAAGTTTTTTCATTAGATTCCATACATTTATATTTTGCGGTAGCGACCGCTCAGGTGATAAAGAAAACACTCGCCCCACCATTCGTGAGAATCGTGGGGTTTATTTTGAAAGTCAAACAATTAAATATTATAGCTTATGAACAACTCAGCAAGTGGAAACTATCCACCAGGCGCAGCCAACGACCCGTCTGCACCTTACAATCAACCAGAATATCCTGAGTATCAGGACTACGATGTTACGGCATCATTCGTTCTTGACAAGTCGTTTACAGTTACCTCTTCTTCTGATGAGGAGGAAGGCATCAAACAAGACCTCATTGAAGACTACATGACACCTTTAGACCTCATCAACGAGTTGAAAAAAAGACTGCAAGGCGAGTTGAAATTAGACCCGACAAACAAAGCAATCAAGAGTCTTATCAAGGAGTGTGATGGTTGGACGTGTGACTGTGACATCTGTGTTGACAACATTTAAATAATATAGGTATGTGCAAATTAGATTTATATAACAAGCTCAAAGTCGTACCAGCGGAAGCAATAAAACCAATCCAGAATGGGCGACTTAAAGGCAAGAGCGACATCAATCCAATGTGGCGCATCAAGACGATGACAGAACATTTTGGTGTTTGCGGAATTGGTTGGAAGTATGTTATTACAAAGCAATGGACTGAAACTTATGGTACAGAGACTAAAGCGTACTGCAATATAGACCTTTTCGTCAAGGTTGACGGTCAATGGTCTGATGCTATTCAGGGTACTGGAGGTTCATCCGAGGTTACGATGGAACGAAATGGTTCATACGTATCTGACGAATGCTACAAAATGGCACTCACAGACGCACTCTCTGTAGCAATGAAGGCACTTGGTGTTGGAGCAGATATTTACTTCGAGAAAGGAAAATCAATGGACTATTCCTCTAAGTACGCTATGCAAGAGGATTTATCAAAAACTCAACAACAAGAAACACAGACGCAGCAGCAGAACGCTCAGTATCACACGAATGACGTGAACGAAGGATTGTGCTATCTGAGCAGATGTGTCAACAAAGACAACCTGATATGGGTAGTTCAGAAATACAAGCCGCTTACCGCAAATCCTCAGTTTATGCAAGCAGTATCAGCTAAGAAGAAACAATTAGGAATACAATAATGACAGAAGTAAAGAAAATTACATTAAATGAACCGAAGGTTACATTCATAGAAGAATCTCACCAGTACTTCCTCGGCAAGAAGGAACTGAAAGGTGTAACAGGAACGCTTATCAAGAAAGCCTTCCCTGACACCTACAAGAATATCCCAGAGTCTGTACTGATGAAGGCAGCAGAGCGTGGAGGTCTCATCCACAACACCTTTGAGACCTTCTGCTCAATCTTTGATGCAGACATCAAAAAGTACCCGAACCCTACCGAAGAGCTTCAAGCCTTCCACGCTATGTTAGTCTCATTCGGTTTACACTATGTAGCATCCGAATATCTCGTTACCGATGGTGAGAACTTCGCATCTGCCATTGATGGTATCTTTGCGGACGATGAAGGCAATATCTATCTTGTAGATTACAAGACCACAGCCACCCTCCACTACGACAATGTATCTCTCCAGTTATCCATCTATGCCAAATGGTTCGAGGAGCAGAATCCTGACTTGAAGGTGAAGGAGATTGTCTGCATGTGGTTCAAGAATGGACAGAGCAAGTTCCAGCCGCTACCAAGAGTATCAGATGAGCAGATAGACGAGTTAATCAACGCTTATCTCACAGACGATGCAGACTATCAGTATAAGGTAGAAGTACCAGAACAGTTCTCGGCATTGGAGCAAGAGTATCGCCTGATAACTGCCCGTATTGATGCGATGAAAATTGTGCAGGACGGATTGAAGGAGAAGATAATGAAAATGATGGAGGCTAACAAGCAGAAATCCATCAAGACCAATATCGGTTCCTACTCTTATGTGGCAGCTACCACCAAGAAGACCTTCGACACGAAGCTGTTCAAGGACACGGAGCCAGACCACTATAAGTACTATCTAAAGGAAACGACCACCAAGCCATCATTAAGAATCAAACTTAATTAATTAAATATGAACGTAAAGTTTACAGGCAAGATTATTGCGGTAGGGCAAGTTCAGATGGGAACTTCCCAAAACGGAACCCAATGGAGTTCGTGTGAATATACCATCGAAGAGTTGAACGAGCAATATCCTTCAAGAGCCGTTATCCAAGTGTACGGCTCTGACAAGTTGCAGCAGTTCAATATCCAGTTAGGCGAAATCATCACCGCCCACATCGGGCTGAAAGCACGTCAGTCTAAAGAAGGACGCTGGTTCAATCAGTTAGACTGCTGGAAAGTTGAACGACCTAATGTTCAGCAGCAAGGTCAGATTGCTCAGAACCCTCAGCAGCAGGGTGGATATTACGCACCACCTCAGCAACAATTTCCCCCACAGGTTAATGCGAGCGGTCAACCTACTCAGCAGGGTGTTCAATATTCAGGAGGTCAGCAAGGAAATATCCCATTCCCTCAACGTTAATAAATAAGGTATGGAAATCCATCTTGTACGAACAACCACTGGTCTTCGTCCATACTCGGATGATGATTACGAGGAAATGAAAAAGATAAAGATTGGCTCTATCGTCAAGGCGAATATCGTCCGCCCACGCAACGTGAAGTTCCATCGCAAGTTCTTCTCCCTTATCAGAGCGGCATGGGATTGTCTTACAGAGCAGCAGCGCACCAACCTACGCTCAGTAGATACATTTCGTGAGCAACTTCTGATAACATCAGGATTCAGCGAACCGCTCTACGACCTGAACGGACAGAAGTTCTTGGAGAGAGCCAAGTCTATCTCCTTCGCCAAGATGGATGAGCCAGCCTTTAATGAAGTATATTCCAAAGTCTTAGACACCATTCTTACCATCATGGTAGCCAATGGTGTTACAGAAGACGAGTTTAATAACATTTTACAAAATTATAGTTGATATGACACGTAGAAACAACAAGCGCAACAACAGACATAATCGTCAGCGCAACAACGAAACAGAGTTTTCACCATTTGCATCAATGCTTTTCGGAGCACTACTTGGCAAGGGTACGGAAATGATTGCTGAGAAAATGGCAGAAGAAGCAAAAAAGACTCCTGATATTCATGCAGAAGGCATCAACAATGAGGACATCAACAACGGCAATGCAACCTTATCTAAGTTGCGTATTCCTGCTGATGGTTTGGCAGTTGAGTACCCTATCCCTGATAACCTCCAGTTCTTCTTCGCTGAGGATGGTAGGTTGATGGTTCGTAAGAAGATTGAAGGAGACGCAGAAGCTCCTGATGATAAGGAAGGCAAGCCTATCACTTATGATGAAGTTCTCAAAGAACTCTACTATAGAAAGACTGTATTTTGGGTTGGTAGTACCAGTATCTCATATGCGATAACAAATAGAAATAGCTACAACGACATCAACAACTGTGCATCCGAAGCTCAGTGTAAACGTATGGTCGCTTTCAATAAGTTGCAGAACATCGCCAAGTATCTCAACAAGGGATGGAAACCTGATTTTCCTGACCAAAATAATTATACAATTTGCAAGAATTGTGCTGGTGGGTATTGTCTTCTTGGCAATAACAAATACCAAGCAGGAGCAATCTATTTTAGAACAGAAGACCTTGCTAATGAAGCCATCCGCCTGATGGGTGAAGAATCTCTCAACGACCTTTTCTCAACTGACTGGTAATGACATCATACGCTGAAATCAAAGCAAAGTTAGAACAGGAAGGCAAGAAGATACGCAAGCGTTCATCCTATAATGAACACAACTTGCAAGCCGCAGAGATCAGGTATATCCGTGGGGTATATCCTGACCTTGAAGGTGTCTTCTTTGCCGTTCCTAATGGTGGCAAGCGAACCTCCCAACAAGCCGCATGGTTGAAAGAAGAAGGTATGAAGGCAGGAGTATCAGATATGCTGCTCCTGAAGCGCACCTCTCAGTATGGATTCCTCTGCATCGAAAACAAAACTCCCAAGGGCAGACAGGAGCCAGCGCAGAGAGTATTTCAATTTGAGGTAGAACGGCATGGTGGCAAGTATATCATCGTCCGCTCTATAGATGAATTTATGAAAGCAATCGACAATTATCTAAATGGTGAACTATGACAGAAGAAATCAGACAAGCCATCCAACTTCTTGAAGAAAACGGCTACAAGGTTACCGCTCCACCAAAGGAAGTCAAAGACGAATACACCTTTGAGCGAGCATGGAACTTGTACGACAAAAAAGTAGGCTGCAAAGCCAAACTCGAAAAGAAGTGGAACTCCATGAGCCAAAAAGACCGCAAAGCAGCTATAGAGTATATTCCTCTCTATGTACTCTCCCAACCCAACAAGCAGTATCGCAAGAACTTCCAGACATTCCTCAACCAGCGAGGATGGGAAGACGAACTTATCGGAGCGACACCACCGCCAGCAGTTATCAACGAGCAACCATCTGAGATAAGCCAACTTATCGCCAAAACAAAGGCTGAACAGGAGCGGAATACGGACGATGCAAAGAATCATGCCCTTCGACAACGCATTTTTGGCATGATAGAGGTTCTCAAAAAGAATCCAAAGAGCTTCTGCAAATCTCTGTTGGAGATATATCGTGACAATGGTACGTTGGAGCGTTTGGGTATAGAATGGAATCCGCAAACATAAATAAAATGATAGCAATCAGCAAATACAACAAGCAGCATCCTCTCAGAGTATTTGAGGCATTCGCTGGATATGGCAGCCAGAGTCTCGCCTTCAAGTACCTTCAAGAGAACCATCCTGAGTTTGACTTCAAGGTAGTAGGATATTCGGAGATAGAACCTTCTGCTATTCAAGCCTACAGGCTTTTGCATGGGTGGGATATTCCTAACTTCGGAGACGTGACAAGAATTGACTGGAACGAGGTTCCCGACTTCGACTTCATCAGTTGGTCTTCTCCATGCCAAGACTTCTCAAATGCAGGTCTCAGGCAAGGTGGCGAGGAAGGGAGCGGCACACGTTCATCCCTCATCTTTCAGGAGAAGAGGATGCTGGCAGTCAAGAAACCGAAATATGTGATGCTGGAGAACGTGAAAGGTCTCCTATCCGAGAAAATGAGAAAGTACTTCTTCCAATATCTCAGAGACCTTGACTCTTTCGGCTACACGTCATTTTACAAGGTTCTTAATTCTAAGGACTATGGAATACCACAGAATCGTGAACGTATCTTCGTAATCTCCATCCTAAGAACAGAAGACGAGCCGAACCCTGAGTATCATTTCCCTTCTCCTATCAAGTTAGAGACTACGGTTGAGGATATGTTAGAAGACAATGTTTCTCCCGAATATTTCATGTCCCAACAACTCCTCGAAAAGTATCTCTCCAAAGCAGACATCAATGAAGCAATCCAAAAACTCTACCCCGAAGATAGCGATACCAAAAACGGCTGATGGATGCTCTCCTACCATCACATCATCGTTTGGTGCAGGTATTAGCATAGCTAATCTTCTTGGTGTTGACCATTTTCCTAAGGGGGGGGTACTGATAATCAAAAAAATATAATCAGAAAACTACTCATTAATTCAGACGTAGAAGGCATGAGTAGAACCATCCGCTGTAGCTATTACAAGACAAGTTTAGCCAACTTTCTTTCACAAACAGGAAGTTGTGCCAGCGGAGTTTTAATCATCAAAAAATTATAATGTGCGACAAAATTATAAAGCTGGCAAACCTCCAAATCAAAGGCAGAATAGAGCAGCAGACCAGAGTCTATTCCACCAAAGGAATCTCTCCTACTCTCAATTCTGCTATGGGTCACGGAGGTAACTGCATTCCACTATTCTTAATTGTCAAAGAGATATGAGAAAAGCCATCCTCTACAAGGAACGAACAGCCGATGGAAGGATGCTACGCAAAGCATACGACACTCATAAGTGCAGCTTCCACGCAAAGATGAAACATAGAACACCACGTACAGACGGACTCAGTAATACCATCACAAGTTTCTTCACTGACAACTTAGTATTAATCGTAAGCGAGATATGATAACTGGAGGAAAACGTATGAAATCCCTACTCCTATCAGGGAAGGTCAAGCCTGATATGGGGGGGGCAAGTCTTAGACCTCTATCACCAGCAAGTCTATGACAATATTGCTCCAACAATGCTAACAACCATTGATTCTTCATCAATGACATTCGTAACCATCATGAACAAAGAAATCATTCACACCGCTCCCAACGGCAAGAAATACTCCATCCAAATCAGGAAGTACACTCCAAGAGATTGTTTCCGCCTGATGGGAGTGCATGAAGCTGACATAGATAAACTCCTGAGCAAAGAGAAGTCTGGTCAACTCATTATCTGTAAGAGCAAACTCTATGCCCTTGCAGGAAACTCAATAGTCACCAACTGCCTGACTGCCATGTTCGAGGAACTGATATTTCCATCAGGGAATCACTATCACGACAAGAGCGGTCAGCTTTCACTCTTTTAGCTTATGAATAATTTCGGATATATCAAGATAGGCAAGCGCATCAGCAAAGCGCACAAAGCCCTCTTTACCCACAAGACCATGGTACTATGGTACAAAGGCAACCCAATCATCGAGACAATGCACGATGGTTTTTGGTACCAGCAAGACATGAACGGAAAGTGGGAGCAATTAATGTTCCAGCAACAAGTAACTCACGTATCATTCTTACCTTCCCCACCAAATGAAGACAGAAAAAGAACAAATCTTAACCATCATCGCTGAGATTCAGGAAAAGCGCAAGGCAGCGCACATCGTTCCAAATCATGTTCTTGCCGCAGAAATCATCAACCGAGGATTTCATCAGCCGCAGCAAGCCCTCAACGAATTATGTGCAGAAGGAAAGATAGAATGGTGCAGAACACTCAACGATACGGCATTCACTATCAGAAATTTATAAATCAAAAACAATATGGAAGAAAAGTTAGGAATAATTACAAAGAAAGACTTGGAGGTATTATCTAAACAAGCCTTTGAGTCTGCAAAGAGCAAGGGCTTCTACTCTGATACTGGTATTGATACTACATTCTGCCTGATGTTTATCATTGTAGAAATGAGCGAAGCTTTACAAGCCGACAGAAAAAACAGACATGGTTCAATCGAAGACTACGAAATCGAGATTGAAATGGGCAGGGACTTTCCGACCGCCTACCGAAACACATTGGAAGGCACAGTAGAGTCAGAGTTTGCCGACATCGCTATTCGTATTCTCTCACTCTTGGGTAGTATCATGGATAGCGCAAAAATCGAACTCATGGGAGATAATGACATAAAAGATGAATACAAATTGGCTAAATTTATCTTTGGGTCTAATATAGTAGAAGACCTATACAGACTCATCGAAAAGATGGGAGTCTGTGACTTGGATGATTCTCCAAACTGGTATCTCGCCAAACATCTTCAGGAAATGCTAATAGTCATCTTTGCGATTGCCCACAGTAACAATATCAACCTGATGGAACATATCAGGTTAAAAATGAAGTACAACGAAACCCGTTCGTATCTACACGGATGTAAATATTAGGAGGACAGAATATGTTTGGAACAGAACAGATTTCAAGAAGATGCTTAATGACTTTGAGTGATGGTAGCAAGTTTCAAGCTACCATCACCATCCCAAAGCCTACCAAACCCATCTTTCCTGAGCAGATGGAACGAGAGTTTATCAAGAACATCAACAACTCACAACATCTTGCGGAAAACAAGGTTGTAAAGTTACATATAATGAGAAATTAAGCTTATGGAAGAATTACCTGTTGGTTCAGAAATCACCTTGAAGGTGGTTGAGAGTAATAGTTGTGATGGTTGCTTTTTCACTGAGTTAGCTACCGATATTTATGAAAATGTTTGCAAGCGCATTAAATGTACGGCTAACGAGCGTAAGGATGGCAAAAATATTCATTTTAAAAGAGTGAAGTAGTATGATAGACGAAAAGAAAATAGAAGAAGCTGCTATAGAGAATAGCGAAAAGCTTTCTGATGGCAAACATTATAGGGACTTAGTTGTTGGTTTTAAGGCTGGTGCTCGCTGGGCTATCAATGAGTTCTTGAAGAATTTGTGGCATCCAAATACAGAATATCCAGATAAGAGCAAGAGCGATATTATTACCCTTGGTTTTAATAACGATGCTTATCTACAGTTTAAAGAATCCATTCTTTGGAATGAGGAATCTTGGAGACATTCTATTAGCAGATGCCAAATCAACAAGTGGGCTTATTTGTCTGATATACTGCCAAAGGAAGAAGGAGAGAAATGAAAAAGAATAAACACTCATTAAAGATAAGTCGTAGCTTCTTTGGCGATACTACCCTTGATGGATATCCAATAATAACATATCCTAATGATGACTTGAAGATTCTAAAGAACCTGCTAACACGGGTTTTGGGTGAAGTAAATGAATATATAAAAGACTGAGCATATGAAAGAGTTTAAAGTTGGAGAAAGAGTAGTTTTGGAGATTACTGAAACCGAGAAAGAAACTTGCTATGGTTGTTTCTTTTTTGGCAATAGTGCTTGTGAAGTTTGGAGGAAATACCCATGCAGTACATCATTACGTAAGGATAGTAAAAATATAATCTTTGAAGAAGTAAAGGCAACTCCAGCACCTTCTCTTCGGGCTAGAACTTAACTCAGAAATGGAGGTGTAGGTATGGAAGTAGTAAAAATAACTAAGAAAGTCTACAAAGCGATAGGGTGTGAAGAAGGACACTTCTTTGGGACGTTTGCTCATTTTAAAGAGTTGCGTGAGAGTTCTAATTTGTCAGTACAAAAGACTTGCTTTTGTTGTGGGCGCAAATTCAAACCAGAAGATTTTATTTCTTTAGCGTATTTCGACAAAGGCTTAGGAAACAGATTTCTTTGCCAAAAGTGTAAGGATATAGCATTAAAAGATTTAGGTGATAAAAATATTTATTTACATTAGTATTTAACCGCCTTCGGGCATAAATAGAGGTGCATGTATGGGTAAATATAGTTTGGATATAACGTCAAAGAATAAACCATTTATAAACATAGAAGTTGAAAACGATAGAGTTCTTCTTAGTGCTTACGAAGGTGGGAAGATAGCAAGAAAATTGTTCTTTATCAACAAAGAACAATTAAAACTTCTCATAAATGGTTTAATGGCTGTAAACGTCCTTGTTCACGATGAGGTGGATTTAAGCCAGTTTATACATCAAGGGAAATAGTGATTAACCGCCTTCGGGCATAAATTTAAAGATATGACAGAAATAGAGTTATACAACGAATTACAGAATGTGGAAGGTTGTTTAAAGATGGCTGATTCACAAATATCAGAGCTTCGCAAAAAGAAGAATGATATAATGAACGACTTTCTAAGTTTGTTACCTTTCCAGCAAGGCGACAAGGTGAAAGATAAAGATGGCAATATCTTTATCATAGAACGTCTAAAAGATGCCTTCACTCTTGGCAAGAGTGAAATCAAGGTTCATTTTCTTATGCGAAAAATAAAGAAAAACGGAGAACCTTATCAATACGCAAACGAAGCTTGGGGAATTGATTATTTCTCACTTGAAAAAGTGGAAGAGTAATTATAGGACATAAATATAAGTAATATGAAAAAATTTATTGGTACAAAGGTCATTATGGCAGAGCCTATGACTATGACAGAAGCGCAGAAAGTGCTTGGTAGAGAAATTAAGCCAGCAACCGTTGAGGAAGATGGCTACTTAGTAGAATACAAGGACGGATATAAGTCTTGGTCTCCTAAGAGTGTGTTTGAAAAAGCCTACAGACCAGCCGAGACATTCTTGGATAGACTAGCTGTAGAACAACATGAACTAACAGAAAAGATTGATAAGTTACGTAAGTTCTTGTCTGTAGAAGATGCTCAAATGAAAGTGGGGTGTTTTCAGTTTGTAAGAATGACAGAGCAACTTGAAGCAATGGAAAAGTACCTTGACATTTTAACTATAAGAATTAATGACTTAGAAGATGAAGACCCGACTTGTAACTAACAGATTAACTAACCGCCCTTATAGGGCATAAATATAAGTAATATGAAAAAGATTATTTTGGCAGCCTTAGTCGTTGCAAGTTTGTTCGCTTCTTGCTCTAGCGAGAAGACTTTTAAAAAGAAAGATGGCTCTACGATTACAGCAAAGCCTTATGGCTGGGCTAGTAAGGAAAACAAAGTAGAAGGTGTTAACTACGAGTTGAATGCTCCAGATGTTGCAGCATCTATCATCTTCGCCCCATCTGTTATTGCTCCAGTTTTGCTGACAGCTTACGATGTATGGGAGCCAGTATCATATACTGAGCCATCTAAGTAACTAATCACCCTCTCCTGCAAAAGGGAGAGGGTAAAAAGAAGATGATATGGCAAAAATGAATGTAACAGAAAAGGACTTTGAAGCTTTCTTTCAAGCAACAGAATCCCTTATGGCTATGTCTGGTACTTTAGATGAAGGCTTTGATGAAGAGGCTTATGCTATAAACAGACAGTTCAAAAATTTCGAGCGAAGATACTTAAAGGCAAAGAAGTGTAAGCAATGAGTAAAGTAGAATGGATTGTTATGAATGTATTTTTTTATAAAAAAGAGGATGAGGAAAATTTCATATTGCAATATGAAACATGCCCTTATAATAATATTCCTCGTATAGGTGAGGAAGTTATCATTGAAAACAAATGGTATCTTGTAGAAAATATAGTAAATAGATATAAAAAACTGACAAACTTTACATTTACAGATGTATATGTTTATCTTAAAGAATTGGAGGATAAGCAATGAGCAAAGAAAAAGCAATAGTTCACATTAATAATGTTTCCAAGATGATTGGCTCAAAAAGGATAAAATTGAGTGAAGGTATGGCAATTCATATTCAAAACGAGTTAGTCTTGGCACTTAAAGAGTTGGAGGATAGAATATGATAAGAGAAGAAGTAGAAAGGAATATAGAAAAATGGCGAGAAATCACCAGACCTTTTATAGATAAAACGGTTAAATTAAATGTAAGACGCAATGAGTTACTTCGAGAAATGGAACAACTTCAAGAAGACTATATTAAAGCCTTGCCTGTTAAAATCGGAGATAAAATTATTGATGAAGATGGGCGTGTGGGTTGGCTTTCCAAAATAGTTCCTTATCGTTCACCATCGGAAAGGTTTATGAGAGCAACATTACAATTGACTCTCTTCTTCCATATGGAGAAAAAAGATGATACTCGTGACACTCATGAGGTTTATGTTCATGGTATCCCAATCAAACTATAACTAATATGACAAGAGAAGAAGCAAAAACCATGCTGCCTATTATTCAGGCATACATAGAAGGAAAACAAATTCAGCAATTATCTAATAAGTGGAAAGATGTTAATGAACTTAGCATTAATTGTTTATTAAACAATCCAGAGTTATACCGCATCAAGCCAGAGCCAAAGTATCGTTCATTTAAGAACGCAGAAGAGTGCTGGACTGAAATGCAGAAGCACCAGCCGTTTGGTTGGGTGAAAGACAAAAAAGATGGATATTATGTCTTAATTACTGCTGTAGATAACGGCGATTATATGTCATTAAGTGGAAATAGCGGCTGGTCCTTTTATAGTCTCATGAAAGATTATACCTTTACCGATGATATACCATTTGGTATAAAAGTAGAATAGTATGGCGTATTGTTTTTGTGATATTTGTGATTACAAGGATGAATGTAAACACTATCGAAAGGTAGTTGTTTGTCCTTATATAAAAACGGAAGAATAGTTATGGATAATAAAGTTAAAGAAGCATTGGGTAGCACAAGCTACCTTACATATCACTGGAGGCAGTACTCCTTTGAGCAGCTTGAAAAAGAAATGGTTAGAGTGTGTGGACTATGCCACAAAGCATTGGATATTCCACAAGATGATAGCGTTACAGACATAATTGTAGCGTATGATTCTTAAAAAGAAAGATAAGCTAACGGCATATTGGGATAAGAAAGAGAACTGAATTGGTGCTTATCACCCTCTAGGGTTTATGACCCAAACAGATGCTCATTATCTCTTCGATAAAGTCTTCACCAAAGAGTTTGTCAAAGAAATGACAGATAGAGGATATGATGTTACAACGATGAAGTTTGAAATCTCTCCCAAACTGCCGAACTATGAGCGATTCAACGACTTATCAAAAAGGTATTACGGAAAGAAGAAGTAGCGTATGAAGAAACAAATAATCTTAGACGAACAAGATATTGAAGAGTTCCACGAGGATGCGGAGCATCTACGTTGGCTATATAACAGAATGGTGCGTGAGCATGGTGAAAGCGTTAACTTTGATTACATGCACCGCTTTGCCAAGATATTCAATAAATTAAAGCAATTATAGCTTATGAAAATAGAAAACATAAAATTCAAGGCGAAAGAGCTTGGAACAGGAAAATGGAAAGTGGGTTTTCTTCAAAGAGACATGGATTACAACCTATGTATTCTTATTGCTAATAAAGAAGACCATTCTTGGTATTGGACTCAAATTGACCCTTCAACAGTCTGCATGTTCACAGGACTGAAAGATTGTGAAGGCAAAGAAATTTGGGAAGGTGACACACTTTCAAATGTCACCGATGATAGTCCTGCCGGAATAGTAGTGTTTAAATATGGCGCATTTTCTTTGCTCGCTAAGAATGGTCGTGATTTTTGCATTGCGCTAACATACCTTCTGAGTGAGAAAGATTCGTTAAATCGATTTAAGGTCGTTGGCAACAAATTCGATAAGGAGAAGTAGCGTATGAAGAAAACAGATTTATATTCATCTTTACTCTTCCTGATGATTAAATTGGAAGATGCAAGGAATAACCCGATGATGGACAAGAATTTTATTGTTGCATTGACGGAAGTGCTAAGATATTTCCGTGATAACGGAGAGTTAAAGAAAGCCTATGAAAGCAAAAAGGATTCATTGGCAGATATGGCTAATAGTCCTTGGGTGAAAGCACTAAAGGACTATGCCTCCTCTATAAAGCAAGAGGATATGATTGATGAAGAATTACCAGATATTGATGCCCTTATAAAAGGGCTCTCTTCTGATGAGTTCATCGAAAAGAAAATCAAGGATATTCTTGGCGATGATGTGGCAGAACTTAAAGAAGAATAATTATGGTTACACAAAAATGTATAGAATATACTATAAATGGTTCTACTTACAGAACAGAGCCTTTATGTACTCCTTGGAAAATTGAGAGCCGATTACAATCTCTACTTAATTCTTATGGCTTAAATTGGTTTAAGTCTAGTGTAAAGATAATAGTATTAGTTTAGAAGAAGTAGCGCATGAAAAGTATATTCTCTATGTTTGCTTATTGGGAAAGAGTACATCAATTCCCAGACAGGCATATTAAAGTAGAAAATAATTTAGCTTGGAGAAGAAAATATCTACATGTTCTCAGTAGAAATAAACAATTAATCTTTTAGCGTATGAAGGAAGAAACAAGAAAAGTAGTAGTTCTTGATTGGGAAGATAAAATTAAGTTACAACAAGTTATCAAGGATTTGGAACAAGTTGCTGATTCTTACAAAAGTATTTGCATAGATGTCACTATTATCAATAATACACTTTATTATCTCAAAACGATTGAGGAAAAAATTAATTAGCGTATGAAAAAACTATTATTAGCGTATGCGATATTACTTGCTGGTTGCGCTGGCAAGACAGAAGCCGAGCATAATCATATCGTAATTAGCAATGATTATCAGGACACCTGTATGATTGTTGCCAATAGTTATAGAACAATACCAATAGAATGCAAGAAAGGCTGGTCGAAATGCAAGAGCCATGGAACAATTACCATATTCTTGTCCGACAAAGGTAACAGCCAAGTATGTAATGTTAATAAGATAATTTGCAAAATAGAATAATGAAAATAGAAATCACAAGAGTAACCGACTGGCAGCGTGTTGTAGATGCCGCTCGGTTCACACAAGGCAAGAAGTCTTTAGGACATGAGCCAAGCGATGAGTTCAAGAAACAGATGATTCTCAGCGAGCATTCACCGCTCAGAGAATTGGAGTTTGATATTAAGATGTATGGCATACCATACTGGGTGAGCAACCACTTTGTTCGCCACGTTCATGCTCAGCCATTCGTTTCTACATCAAGACCAGATATTACTGGCTCCAAGGTGTCTCGTCACGATATGCGTCAGGATGATTTGGTCAACTTGCAATTATCCCTGAATGCTCAGGAGATAATCAATATCTCGAAGCTGAGACTCTGCAACAAGGCATCCAACGAAACGAGAATAGTGTGGTACTTTGTTCTTGATGAATTGGCATGTATCGAACCTTTGCTTGCATCCGCTTGCGTTCCTCAATGTGTATATAGAGGTTTCTGCCCTGAGCCGAAATCATGCGGAAGAACTGGAAGCAGTATATTTTCTGTCACAAGAAAATTCTACAAAAATCTTCAAATATACCAAAATAACAAATGAAATATCCAAAATATAACGTCAACGAATTTATAGGAGGGCACTTCGAGTACACCACTCCATGCCCTTTCGCCATACAAGGCAGATACACTCACGAAATCCTGATGGTTGGTAGTCTTGCTTGCCAGCGATGTGAATACTATCGAGGTGTCAACAAAGAAGATTGTATAGTATCTTGCGGAATAGTATAGTGCAGTCTATCTGCACTCATCATAATAATTAATCAGATTAACAATATGAATACAAAGAAAATCTCAATTATCCAGCGTATCAAGGAGAAATTCCTTGGCAAGCAGTTCTTTATTGCAGTTATCGCAAACAAGGGTACCAGTTCTTACTTCGTCAACTCTACCATCTATCGCTCAGAAAAGGAAGTGAAGGCTTACAAGAAGTACATCACCACTGATGAGAGAATGAAACAGAGCTTCGATTTCGTAGGCTACTACTCCTTCCGTTCCAAGTTCGACTTCCGTATTCCTCTTAGCGGAAAGCCAGTATCACTTGAAGAAGCGAAGGAACTGGCAAATAAGTAGTATCGGAGATAAAGTTAATAGATAATACATATCTTATCAATTTACTTATTATTTTTGTGAAATGAAATTCAAATATATAATAGATAAAGTCAATGGTTTCAGGCATCGCAACAATTTTGTGATACTGGACGGAAGAGCGAACTCTGTCACACTCTCCAAGGGTATCTACGACCATATCATGCAGAAGGAACGTACAGATTACTCTGTCTTCGTGTTCAGGTTATCAGACAGAAGAACATACGGATTCTGTATGCGTGAGGACTTTGAAGAACTTTGCAAGTCAAACACCGCCTTCACTCAGCTTCAATTCAATCAGGAGCATAAGAAGGTGGGATTCCGAAGTGACATTCCTTCCATCACCGCCATCCTTGATGATTACAATCTTCCGCTCAATAGAATGGTTCGCCTGACCTGCATTCCACGCAAGTCAGGCAAAGGCGAGCCATACTACGAAATCATGCGACCAAACTTAAATTCAAGCACATGGCAACAAGACAAGAAGTAATTCTCAAAGGACTCACCAACTCTCCATCCGACTACGATTGTCAGGATGGGGAGTTGGCAACCTGCCTCAACCTCATCAACGAGGATGGGGCACTGAAACCAATCTCACAACCAGAGATTGCAGAGCAATTCGCCATGCCAAACAACACATGTTCCATCAGGTATGTGCATAAGGTGACACACGAAAGCGAAATCCATTCACACTACATCGTGAATTGTACTAACGGTTCACCTTATTCCTGGTACTGGACAGAAAAAGGTGGTGACGGGACAAAGCACGAGATAGACCTTGGAGACTTCAAGGTAAACTCTGTTACTGCTGTAGGAAACATTATCTGTTTTGTAGGAGATAGCAAAACATTGTATTGTTATTGGGACAATGGTGGTTATCGTGTTATAGATTTTACCGATGTAACTTACGATGCAAAACTCACGCGTACATCATTCAAAATGAGTGTAGATAGTTGGGTTAAAGATAACACAATCACGGAACAAGGATATACTCTTCCTTTAAACGATTTTAACACTTTTGGATTTCCAGAGGAATTAAATGAAAATGTGACCGCTAGACTTTTCGCCAGTCAGGATGCCTATGTCAACAAATACATGGACTCTTATTCCTTCAAATACATACAATTTGCTATCCTTGCAATCCAACTATATGATGGATCATACATACAAATTGGCAACCCATTTATACTTGCCCCAAAGGAAAAAATAGAAGATAGTATAGGCTTTCGCTGGTCTTATACAGATGGTGGAATGACAAGCGGAAATCTTAATCTTACTTTTGAAGCAAATAATATATATGCTACCTATAAAGGTCAAGAAATAGATAACTACGAACTATCCGTAAAGATTAAAAATATTGATAAATACAAGACCTTGATAAAAGGGGTTGACGTATTTATTTCTAACACTTTGTTTCCTTATAATACTAATGGCAATATCATTGCTAAAGAACATCTTTTCTATTTCCGCAATGATAAAGGACGTATGATAATATCGGATTATTCGTATATAAATGGTATATTTCATATAGGTGTTAGAAACTATCATTACCAACCATATACAGAAGAAGAAATTTACGAGAAAATAGACAATTTATCATTCTACAAGAGTACCAGCTTCTCTTTTGATAATGTCAAAGATGGTATTTCCAAAAAGCTCAAAAGTGTTTTAGGCACAGAAGAAACTTTGCATTTGGCAGACCTTCAAAGAGAATCGTATGGTGCAATGTGTGCTATAACATATAACAACAGATTGCATCTTGGAAATGTTATGTCTTCCATCACCACTCGATGCAATAATGGTAATGGATATTATTCTCCAGTAAAACCAGAGAAAAGCACCAATGAAAGTAGTGCTGAATATGAATTCCGCTACATTCCAAAGGGGCAGTTCAACGGAAACTATATAGACAACTTTGGCACAGACCAATTAGGCAGTAGTTGTATTGACAAAATTTGCCAAGTCGTTTCCAAGGTGTATCTCAAAATAAACAACAAGGACGAAGTATTTTCTTATTACGATGAACTTCATTACCCTCTCCCACCTATTCTTTCTTTCCCTTCAAACAAGGCGAAAGTTATAGATTTACTTATCAGAATCCCAGAGAGAGGGGTTTACTCTTGTTATAAAAAGTCATTCAGCTTATACGAGAGCGAGACATTTGGTTTTAACTATGCGGTCAATTATTCAAATGGAACATTTTGCCCTATCCAAGCTAACGATATTACTATGAACTACGAGAGTTGGACGGTATCAATAGCCAACGACCCATCTTGGAAGGAAATCACAGAAGAAGAGTTTTATCAAGAGAAATCGAACATCAAAGAATCCACTATAAATGGCAGTAAAATAGCATCATTAGTCAAGGTCAGCGAAGCTGAGAATCCTCTTGTCTTTCCTGCATCCAACAGTGTACAAGTAGGTTCATCCGTTATCTATGCGCTGACAGCCAACACCCGACCTATCAGCGAAGGACAATTCGGTGAAGCTCCACTCTACGCTTTTACGGACGAAGGTGTATGGGTTTTAATGACAAGTCAAGAAGGAACATACGAGGCTCGTCAGCCAGCCAACCGAGACATCTGTTCCAATCCAAACGGAATCTTGCAGATAGATGATGCGGTACTCTATCCAACCAATAGAGGTATCATGATGCAGCAAGGTAGAAATTCTATCTGTATTACAGACCAACTTGATGGTTGCCCATTCAACTTCATGGATATGAAATATGCTAATCAGATTATTGCCACCAACAAAACAGAGTCAGAAGAGATAAGTTATATCCGTTTCAGGGACTATCTTAAATCGGCTGATATGATTTACGACTACTACGATAATCGTATCATTGTCTTTAACCCGAACCAAGCATACGCTTACGTTTATTCATTGAAGAGTAAGATGTGGGGAACGATGAAGAATGTGTTCAACAAGCGAGTTAACATATACCCTGAGTCATACGCTACCAATAAGGAAGGCAAGATTCTCAATGTATATGTAGAAGAACCATCTTCCAATACTCCTTATTTCCTTTGCAGCAGACCTCTTACTATAAGCGACAAAGAGGTTTACAAGACTATATTTACTTGCATAGCAAGAGGATATTTTCAAAAGGGAACAAACGGAAAGTGTGCTACGGTTTTATACGGAAGCAACAACCTCTTCGACTGGTATCTCATTAAGACATCAATCAACGAGTATCTCAGAGGAATGGCTGGCTCTCCATACAAATATTTCAGGATTGCACTCATTGGAAATCTTGCAACAAACGAATCTATAAGCGGTCTATCTGCTGAGTTCCAAGAGAGATTGCAAAATAAACTTAGATAATATTTTTTTTCATAATCAAATATAAAGGGTAGCAGTCCGTGATGGATAGCTACCCTTTTTTATCTTAGCCTTAAACGACTAACCATTTAAAATGGATGCAAAGCAATTCTTGCCCTACCAGCCGACCGATTGCTTGCTTCCTTAATCTTCTGCTTCTTATCCTCAGCGAGTGCCCAGAACCTATCAGCACCATCAGGATAAACAATCATCAGCCACTCATATAAGCATTGGTTCACAATGTAATCATGAATATATACCGTCATGGTATGCACACTTGTCTTCGAGAAACCTTGTGGCATCCTCATCGCCAAGTAATAGGCTTCCTCTTCATTTGTAGGAGAACCTATACACTCTTCCCACTCGTTGGAATCAAAGCCGCCACCAAGCATTTTCATCTTAGTGTACCTGAAAAGCATTTCATTGCAGTCTTCTACCGCTGAATCAAGAATCCTTGCCAGTTTATCCCGATTACCATCCTCGCCTACATCATAGATATTGTGAATAGAATGGGAATCCGCTACAGAACTGGATATGGAATCGGCATAGACAGCAGCCGTATTCTTGATGTCAAACACCAGTTCTTTCTTTTGAAGCTCTATCATTACCTTGTACCCAAGGTTACAAACTCTGCATTCTTTCATTCATGCCTCCTTTCTTATACGTTTGGAGCCGTTCTACTTGGTCTCTCACGTCTGTTGAAGACCTCATGCAGGTTTTTGATAGCTGCAACCGACAATTCTGCATACGGCTTCGACTCGTTAGGGTTTGTAATAATAAACCAGTCCATCAAAGCCTTGTTGATAATGTAGTCATGAATAGAGCTTGTAAGAGCATCCTTTAAGGCGAGCGGATAGTTTGATGGAAGGGACAGGTTGATAACAATATTGGTACTATCATTAATCAATTCGTTGGAAGCTGTAGTACCATTGTCAGTTTGTACTGATTCACTCAACTCAACAAGCAGTTGACTATACGCATTCTGAATGCTACGCAATGCCTGATTTTTGTCTTCATCATCATCGCTCGCCTGAATATTACTTGCCACCTCAGCATCCATATCGGCAGCCCTTCTACTACGTCCTGTCAAGAACGCTTTATTTTGGAAGTCGTAAATGAGTTCACTCATATACAACGTAATCGTTAGACTTTTTCTTGCCATACTATGATATTTTAGTTCGTGTCGGTTTCTTTTTGTAGAACGCTTTATCCTTAATGTCGAGCAATAATGCAGCAGCGTTATCTGCATATTCCTTTACCTTGTCGTTTGCGGTAATCTCGCACCACTTCCCTATAATGCTATTTACCATGAACGAGTTTGCTGACGAATTGATGGAACTGAGTAGATTTTCATCGAATCTGCTTGGCATTTCGAGTTCCCAAGTGATAGTCCCATCTACTCCTGAGCCACCTGAGATAAATCGTTTCATAACGTTTCTTAGCGAATCCAAAGACTCATTGAAGAACCGCTCAATCATCGCCAAGTCAGCCTCCGTCACGAATATCTGGTCAAAAGCCGATTTGCCATCCTCTACGGTTGTATTCTTGCCTATGTAAGCAGTAGTCTTCGCTACCTCTTCATAGATATCACTTTTTGTGATTGTCAATGTGAAATTTGCCATTCTTTATCTTTTTATAGAGTTTATAACCTAAAACGACTAACAAAACACAGAGTGCTCCAAATGACCAGATAGCGTATTTCAACTGAAACTGCTCCCACTTGGAGAGTTGTTTTTCTACTGGATAGGGAACTGGGATAGAATCTCTTTTCAGGAAGGAATCCACCTTCACCTTATACACCTTTTTATAGATGGTCTTCTCATGCCATCGGTCAAGAAAGCAAGTATCTCCATTCTTTCTGAGGAAGATTGAATCACGCACGAAAACGCTGTCAGAAGTATGCAGTGTATCGTGTTTTACTACGTCCCGACATATAACTTTTTCCATCGGGACGTATTTTGTCTTGCATCCCGACAGGAAAAAAGCCACCAGCAAGATACCAATCACGTAGAGTGCTACTTGCCAAAAATAAGTATCATACCACTTTGTTCTCATAGGCTAAACATTGAAAACCTTCTTTGCTCTTGTTAGGAACTTTCGTCTTGATTCCAAGCCGTTAGTTCCACCATTGATGGTCTTGGTAATAGCCACGAAACAATCACTATCAGCCAGTTCGTTCAGGTCGTGCTTCCACCACCACCACATCGCACTCTTGGTTGCACCCAAAGGCTTCTCCAGTAATTCAGGATGCTCCATGATGTCACCAGTACAGTGCTTGCTATTCTGATAAGCCTGATAGTTCGCCCTGCCTGTAATCTGTATCAATCCCCTACCACGATACTTATACCCGTCACCATCTTTCAGGTTTCCGAGCATATTCTTCAACCTACCAACATCATACTTACGGAAGTAGTTCTTGTTGCCGAGTTCCTTGGTATATCTCAGTTCGCCACTCTCATGAGCAATCTGAGCCAAGAAGTGAGCCATACGTATAGGAGTATCAATATGATACACATCAGCATAACCATTAATGTAAGGCAGAAAATCATCCACCTTATCCTTGGCATTCGGCATAATAGCCAAAATCTGTTCTCTTGTTACCTTCATTACTTACCCTCCTTTACTTGTTTCATCATACTCGCAAGTTCGTCTTTAACTCTGGCTTCAAAGTTGCCCAACTTGGTTTTGAAATAAACGTTTACTCCGAATATCGCCCCAGAGTAAACCAAAGTCTGGCTGACGTACCACAGTACACCATCCGACACTACATAATTGTTGAGAAAGAATGATAGGAATGTGAGGACAACACCGCTCAAAAGCATTCCTATAGCTGCACTATATTGCAATCCTTCACGTACATTTGGAGACATAACTTATCTTTTTTAAAATATTAATAATACGCAAAGATAAGCTATGCCTTTCAATTCATCATCTTATCCATTAATGTTATGCCATATCTTGCTCGTTGGATGCAAACAGTCTGGGTCTTGAAGATATTCTATCGCCATCAACACTACCATTCCCTTCAACTCCTCTGCATCCTCACTATATCGCTCCAGCAGAACATGATGGTCGCTCCTCAGTAAATTCATAGTTACCGCCAAATCATAGATGGTATAGTCTGAAATATCATCCTTATGTTTATCGAAAATCTCCTTTATCTCTTCATCCGTGAAGAAAGGAGCCATGTGCTTGGTTCCATCAGCATCCTCATACCACATCTTACTGATAGCATCATCAGCAAAGTACTTGTCAAAATGTTCTTCACTCAAAACACCATGCACCATCGCACAAAGATGATGCACCTCTACATCGCTCAATTTACATGAGAGATACTTACCAATAGCTTTAGCTATATTCAACATCTGTTCAGGAGTCATATCCTGCTGATACTTTTCAACAAACTCTATGAAATTCATATCTATAAAATTTAAAAGTTTATGATGCTGCAAAGATAAGAATATCTTCAACGCAGCACCATAAACTCGCAAATATTCCTGTAGCCATCTGAGTATCAGACAAATACAGTTATGATAAAAACACCTCCTTTCTTTATTCGTCCTTATATTTGGTTCGCTTCTCTTTTCCTCTCGCCCAGATGTCGTTTTTCTTGCGTTTTGACACCCTGCCGAGTACATCATTCTCGTAAAGTTCGGGCTTATCTTCCCTACCTTTAGTCTCCGTAGCTATACCATTATTGGGATTGCTACCTTGGCTGGTATCGGGTTTTCCGTTGCCATACCATTCCTTGTCGCTTGGTTTATCTGCAATCATACTATTATCTATTAAATTAATAACTAAATTAAGCAGCAAGCGGTGGGGTCTGTCCGTCAGGACTTACCCCCTGACCACTCATCATCTGCTGCAACATCGCCTGAGCCTTAGGATTGCTCTGTGATGCCTGAGCCACTTGTGCTTGCAACTGAGGAGAGAATCCTTGTGGAGTCTCACCATTCTGAATGGCTTGCTGGTTGGATGCAACCGATTGCAGCAACTCCTCTCCAAATGGGAAATCTCCTACTTGCAGCAACTGCTCCAGCGTGATAGCCTGATTCTGCCACAAGGTCATAAGGAACTCATTTGCCATCTGTCGATAAACAGGAGTAGCCGTACTTTCCGTGATATTGATGTCAAACTCAACGTCTCGTATCTTCTTAGGGTCATAGTGCACAATCTGTCCTGCCCTACCAACAATATTGAAGTTACGAGCCACGTCATAGTACTGCTGCATATTTTTCACGGTCTTGTAAGCACCATCAATGATAAACTGGCTGAAAGTCTCCAAAATATCAAGCAGCGACATGGTAGCATTCTGTGTCTGCTGGGCATAAAGCGAACCGCTCGTACCTGATACTCCTGGTTTACCTTGCAGCGCACCATTCACTCCCGATATATCCTCGAAAAACTTCAACTGATAGCTGAGCAAGTCACCGATACCGATGTTCGTAGAGTTGTTGGCAACTTGCTGAGGAAGCTGACCACTCTTACTTGGTTTGAACCTTACAATTCCATTGAATCTACTCCACTCATCACTAATATCATCCCAAGTCATATCGTCAGGCAGACAATCATCAGGACAGAGCAGCACACCCTTGGCACTCGCCCTCATAATGAAGTCATACATCGTGATAAGTCGGTTCACGTATCTCTGCTGGTCAATCACATCTTCCACGAAGCTGTGAATCTCGCCATCAATAAACGGATAGAACTTAAAGCAGTATGGATGCTCACCATGAGCATAAGGAGTCTCGCCCTCTCTCAGAATATCACCGAAAGGAGAAAGATAATAGAAATGCCAGTAATCGTCCATGAACCACTCAGATTCAATCAGAGGAATATCCTCCTCCTGCATACCAGCAGCCAGTCCTCTCTGTCTTCTGTCCGCATTCTCGGCATCTACAATATCTGCCTTATCTTCAATGTCTATCTTGAAATCATCGCCATTGTTGTAGTCGTGGCATCGGTATCTCGGTTTACTCTCCTTGCGCCAAACCTCAATCACTCGGCAGAGCGAAGGGTTGGCAGGATTCATAAAGTCGATGGTCTTAGGGTCGAACTCACCGAATCGCTGGGTGCAGTCTGCAATCACGAAATCACGGTTAGCCGCCAACCGGTATATCTCCTTCAACTTACGAGCCTCATCAGGAGACTTGGCAAACTCTCTCAGTACATTGCCGATGGTAATGTCATGCACCTCACCCAAACAACTCACGTCCCAACCACGGAAATCCCTCATATTGTTGTCTATGAAGAAATTGTTCGGGTTCACGTAGTCCGTCCAGCAATCCAACCTACCTCTTCGCCATCCATATTTTTTCTTATAGATAGCAGCACCGCTTATCAGGAACTCTTCCATAGTTCGGGCATCCAGTTCCGTCTCTCGGTTCAGTTGTCGGTTACATTGCAGCACCACGCTCATGGTCTCGCCATACCGTTTCTCATCCTTATCTCTTGCATTGCACGTAGGTTCCTTGCTCTGTGAGCGATATACTCCAAGTACGTTTTTCACCAATCTACGGATAAGGTTATTCTTCAATGGCTCGCTACCCTGCTCACGGATATAATCTTCCTCCTTGATACGTTTTTTGAAGCCACACTTGCTTTTGAAATCAATGGTATCTCCCCACTGGTCTCCATAGCAGTATCGCTTGTTTCTCAGTCTTCGCTTACGGAAGTTATCCATATTGTTGTAGTATCTCTGAGCCTCCAGCAAGATAGAGAAAGCACGCTCGTATGGCTTGTCAAATCGGTTCTTGGATGCCTTCACGCTATCAAGTTCTTCCTTATCAAGCACCCTGCTCAACGATAGCAGTTTTGTTTCTTCTTTCTTCTTTGCCATAGTTTATGATGTTTCTGTAGGTTCAACAATATGCGCCAGTTTTCGAGCCACTCCAAGCAATCCGCTTGCGGTATCGGTATCGCCAAGACTGATGCAAGTAAGATAGCCAGCCATATATACGATGGAGTCCTTCAATGTTTCAGGCAAATCAATATTACCATCACTTATAAAAGGCATACCCACATAGGTAAGCGATACGGTAGCCGTATTACTCTTGCTTGTGAAAAGTTCCAAGTACCGATTACCGCTATTATGAATGAGCGCAGCGATAGGTCGTTCAGGATTTCCCCTTACTCCGAATCGGCTACACTGAATCTTGTAGGCATCATCCTCTTCTGTGATTATTTCAGCCGATCGATTCCAGTCACTCGCCTTCACGTTAAGGAGTCTAATCATGTCGGAAGGCAGATAGACGGTTCCCACATAAGCACCATTTGTTTCAGCCCAAGCAGTATTCAATCCATCGAAAGTCTTACCATCCAGCATACTGGCAGGAGCATCCTTCAATATGATTCTTGCTGCATCTACTATCTTACTCTGAATCAACTCGCCTTGCGACAAGGTATCAGAATCGGTAGGAGTCAGCAAGCCAGCAGACTCTTGGTTTCTGTCCAAGAGTACCTTCACTTCTTTCACCAGTTCAGATACAGCATACGTACTCATTACTCTAAGCCTTCTAATTCAACACCCTTTTCATTAGCAATAGCCAAAATGTCTTCCTTGGTCTTCATCTTGGAACGGCTCACACCATAGGTCTCAGCCAGATAGTCCTTGGCATCCTCAACGTCTGTCACTACGTGTGTCTTCTTCTCGTCAGCCACTTTCTTCTTTGCCTTGGCAGCAGCCTTCTTCTTTGCCTCAGCAGCTTCCTTCTTCTCGTCAATAGACTCAGCCAAGAAGAACTTGTCGTTGAACCAATAATGAGACTCGATAGCTTTCTGTACCTTTGGGTCTCTTGTCATATAGATACTACTACCCATCGTTTTACCCTCAAAGACAATGCGCATTCTCTCATCACCTACCATGACACTAAATGCTAAATCTGTACCAGCTTGATATTTATTAAACATGACTATACCTTATTATATATGTGTTACTAAAAAAAGGGATGGGGCAAGTGCCCACACCCCTCACTATTTAATGAATAAATTTGCAATACTACTTGTTTTTAGGCAGCAGCCTTGGTTTCTCCAGTCTCAGATGTACCCTCTGTAGCAGGAACCGCAGCAAGACGCATACGAGCGTGTGCCTTAGGGTACTTCAAGTACAGACAAGCAACCTCCTGAATAACTACAGCATCGGTGTTGCGAATACCAGCCTTCTTCAAGTCGAGCACGTTACGAGTCCAAGACAAGTGTACTCGCTTAACCAAGAACTCAGGGTCAAGAGCAAAGCCACAGTCGCTCATACCGAAGATGTCAAACAACTCAGAGTGAATCATCAGAACCTCACCAAAGTCGGTCTCCCAACTCTTGAACTTCAAGTTCCAAACCTCTACGGTGTCCTTCAAGCGGAACTTGTCAGAATCAATCTTGCTGAATGCACTCACGAAGTCAGAACCAGCGATAATCACCTTGCGCTTGTTGCCGATGCCAGTGCCAACAAACAAGTCCTTGGAAATGTCAACCAACTCCAAATCTGTGATAACTCGCTCATTCTTGTTGTAACCCTTCTTCATATCATCAGTAGTTGCAACATGACCAACTTCAATATCCTTACCAGCCATCCACCAGATACCCTTAGTGAACCACTGGGCAGAGTTGTTCTTGGTAGTATGCTTAATACAAGCCATATCACCGAAGAGGTAAGTGCCCTCCATTGCAAGGCGCATATCGTAAATGCTATCCTCTTCTATGTCTGAGAAGTCCCAATCTACTCGCTTAGCAGCAATCTTGTTGAAGGTACTCTCCTCAATCTGAATCATAAAGTTCTGACAGAACTGAGTCTCAGAATCAGGAAGGTTGTTGAAACGACCAGTCTGAACATCCAACTCGCCGCAACTCTTCGCCATACGGATAAGCACCTGACCCTTCTTCAAGGCTGGAATGCCGATAGCCTGCTTGTTAACCAATTCACCATTTACTGCAAACACAATAGGATAACCCTCATTATCCTTGCCGCAAACACAAAGTTCCAAATCAGGAGTAGGAGCATCTTTAATAGTTGAATAAGCAACACCCTTATAGTTGGTAATTGCCTTCACATCTACCACTCGGATAGTATCATCCAGTGTGAACATTTCAGGGTCTTCCACCTTCAACACCATAGATGTACCAGTACTCTTCACGGTGTCCTCCTTGACAGTTGTCTTGATAGGACGAGTGCCGATACTCCAGTATTCTACCACAAACGAACTTGCAGACTTGGTTGTCGCATAGCGTGAAATCTGGTCAACAGGAGTAGCCATCGGACGAATCTTGGTAATCTTGTCGTTGATGTCGTTCTCATAGAACTCCGTACCTTTCTCGTTATAAGCTTCACGACCCTTGGTTTCGGTAGCGATACCATCATCCTGACGAGCCGCACCACCATTGCCAGCTTCTTCGGCAGCGGTAGCACCGCCAGCCTCAGCAGCATGACCACTCTCGGTAGTACCGCCATCAGGCAGAGCAGCCTCAGCCATGACCACATTACCATTCACTCCAAAAATAACTGCCATAACCATCAGAAAAATGGAAAGCAGCCGATTAAATGTACTTTTCTTCATTGTTATTCTGAATATTAATTAAACATTATAATTTATCTTTTTACCTTATCGAATACGTGTTCTCTTCTCGTTTCCACGTTCCCAAATGTTACCCCTACGTGAAGCCCTACCAAGCGCACCAAGGTCAGGCTGGTTATCCGTTGTCTTGGTCTCTGCATTGGCTGAATCAAGGTCAGCAGTACCATCGCCCTTCTTTCTCAGTTCAAGGTTCTTGACGTGCTTACTGTTCTTGCCACGAACTTCACCCTCATGGGCAGCATCAGCCACATCAGTATCATGATTCTTTGCCTTGATGAACGCAGTAATCATTTCCTCAGTAAACTTGCCCGTCACCACATTGCGCATAGTCTGAAAACATTGGTCGATAGCATTGTTCACCGCTTCCTCGCCATACTTCTCTTCCAATTTGTCGAAGACTTCATAGCTGGAAGGCATATTCTTGTCATACTCCTCCTGCAACTTCTTGCCGTTGGCAGCATTCAGTAAGAACTCAGACTGAGCCGATGCAATCTCGTCCGCATTGTCAGGGTCTGAATAGTAGTCAATAGCATCCTCGCCATGCGTACGAATCAACTCAGCGTAAGGACTCTTGCCAGCCTTCATCGCTTGAAGGAAGGTAGCCGCCTCAGGGTCACTACCCAGCCAATCGCCCATCGCCTTCTCGTTATCCTTGTAACCCTGCAAAGCCTTCTGGTCGGCATCATAATCATCATTGATGGCTCCATAGATAGCTTCATCATCCGCATACTCCGTATCGGGGTGTCGGGTCTTCAATCGCTCCAAAGCCAAGTCTCTCTTGGTCTTGGTGTCTTGCTGTTTTGCAGAACCAGCATTCTGCTCTGTATTTGTATTTTCGTCCATATATATATGTATAAATTTATAAATCAATGCCCAAAAGTAACGCTTTTCAACTTATTATTAATCTTATCCGTTAACTATACTTAATCATATCCGATTAATTTGGTTATTTCAATACATTTTTGTATCTTTGCCTCATACGATGAAACATAAAGGCTCACGATGTGACTTTACAGAGGAACGTGACGCTGACATATTGAGGGCTTACAAGCAGATTATATCAGTAAGAGACAATATAGGCATCTTGGAGATTGAGCGAAGACTTTTGCAATCTCCAAGCAAACGTTTTTGGGTTTCCTCTGACCGAGCATACAATGTCATTCTCAATATGCTCAATGGTAAATCCATCAGCAGCATGAATCCACAGAAAAGAGCAATGTTTCAGGAGATTTTCCGAAGATACAAGATTTATTCCAAGGAGCATCCTTCTCTCACCAAGATGGATGCCATTTGGCATGTGTGCAATCAGGAAGCACCGAGTTTCTATCTCACTCCAAAATCCATGCACGTCATACTTCATCGGGTGAGGAAGGAGGAGAAGAAAAGATGCTACGAACTTCGTCAGAGAAGATTGCGCTTTATGCAGGGTACATTATAATAATATGTATTACGCTCATAGGATATGATGGCATGGGGCTCTTTGAAGGTTGCTCTATTCAGAACCGACTAAGCTACCCTTTCTTCCATCAGAACATCTTTCATGTAGCCATCAACCTCTATGTGTTTCACCAATGTTACCGAGCAATCCCTTGCGGTATCGGTCACATGGTAGCATTCTATCTCATAGCCGTAAGCTATCCTTTTGCATCATCCGTACCAATCATCGGTCTCAGCGGTTTTATCTATGCTTATATGGGATTTATCGCTCCCTATGTAGAGAATAAGGTAAGATACAATCTCACCATTCTCCTATATATCAGTGTAGGAATCTTCTTCCCTTGCATGGCAGTTGGAGTCCACATCTATTGCTATGTACTTGGTCTGTTGTGGGGATATTTAAACGCACCGCTATGCCAAGACAAGTAACCGCAAAACTGACAGATGCACTCGACAAACACGTATTGGGCATCCTGCAAGAGAACGAGAAACGAATCAAGAAAATCAACACACCATTCAATCCCATCAAGGGTGAAGGGTGTGGAGATAAGCGATTCCAACTTTTTCTTCCTGACTTCCCGATTCAAAGCCAGCAGCTTCCAGTTTCGATGAAGAAGATTCCGCTCGTTAAGATGCTCATCGAGTTCGGTAGCTGCAAGGCGGTAATTGAGGAACTACACAAGGATATAGACGAGCCATACAACATAGAGGAAGAAATGGAGCAACTGGTAGAGCAGTTTACTCGCATCAGAATGAAACATGACCCATTCTTCTTCTTTGCCACGTTTATCTATATCAAACCAAAAGGTGGAGGCCTTCCCTTCCGTTTTGTACTGAGAAGACCGCAGCGAAGACTGCTCAGGTGGCTGGAAGAGCGAAGAAAGAAAAATCGCCCTATCCGTCTCATCCTGCTAAAAGCAAGACAATGGGGAGGTTCAACGGTTATTCAGATGTACTTCTTGTGGCTGCAACTCATGTGGCAGAAGGGTCTCAACTCGCTCATCGTGGCTCAGGTCAAGGACACAGCAGAAACCATCCGAGGAATGTTCGAGGAAGCCCTGAAAAACTTCCCTACCAAGTTCCTATACGAAATGGGTGAAGCGTTCTCAGAGAATGAGCCGAAGTTTGTTGGTGTCGGAACATCAGGAAACGTCAAGAAGGTTCCTCAACGATTCTGCAAGATTAAGGTGGGTTCTATGGAACGACCGCTATCAGCCAATGGTGAAGACTACAACTTGGTTCACCTTTCCGAGGTGGGTTTGTGGAAGAAGACGGACGGAAAGTCTCCTGAAGAGGTTGTACAGAATGCTACCAATGGTATCTTGTACCGACCATACACGATGATTGCCTATGAATCCACCGCCAATGGTACTGGCAACTTCTTCCACAAGGAGTGGCTTGCAGCAGTCAAGGGAGAATCTCAGTTTGAGCCATTCTTTGTTCCTTGGTACGAGATATACGATATGTATCATCTTGAATTTGAAAGCAAGAAACAGAAGGTAGAGTTTGCCAAATGGCTATACGAGAACCGCAATAATACCAACACGATGTCCGACCGAGAAGAGCCAGGCACCTATCTTTGGAAACTATGGAATCTTGGTGCCCCACTCGAAGCCATCAACTGGTATATTGCCGAGCGCAAGAAGTTCACCGACCATGCCGATATGGCTGCTGGCTATCCTACCGACGATATTGAAGCTTTCAAGCATTCAGGAGCCAAGGTGTTTGCCGAAGACAAGGTTGACAAGTTCCGCAAGGGATGCCGAGCACCTAAGTTCATCGGTGATGTTTATGGTGACGGATATAAGGGCAAGAAGTGTATGCAGAATGTGCGATTCTGTGAAGACAAGCAAGGTCAGTTGTGGATATGGAGCAAGCCTGAGACTTTTGATGATTGTAAGGTAACCAACCGCTATCTTGTTGTAGTTGATATTGGTGGACGTAGCAAGAATGCCGACTGGTCTGTTATCTGCGTATTCGACCGCTACTGGATGATGGAAGGAGGCAAACCTTACGTGGTAGCACAATGGTATGGGCATATTGATATGGACTTGCTGGCATGGAAGGCTGCTCAGATAGCCAAATTCTACAACGATGCCCTACTGGTTATTGAGTCAAACACCTTGGAAACAAAAGACAAGGAACATATATTGGAAGGTGGAGACCAATCTGAGTTCATCTTGAACCAAATCAAGGACGTATATGATAACCTCTATGCACGAAAGCAGAGTGAATCAGACATCAAGAATAAGGTTCCAGTAAAATATGGATTCCATACCAACGTAGCTACCAAGCCTATGGTTATCTCAGTATTGGTTCAGGTTATCCGTGAACAACTCTATGTAGAGCGAGACGGCAGATGTTTAGACGAATATCTCACCTACGAGAAGAACGGAACCGTATATGAGGCGGCAGACGGAAAACACGATGATTTGCTCATGACCAGAGCCATCGGACTCCACATCTGTTTCAATGAAATGGAAATGCCTAAGATGATTTATTATCAGACAAGAGTAATGACAAGAAAGGTTTCTGTTTCGGCAGCAACCATCATATAGTTCAAACTAAATAATTACGATTATGAAAGTAACAAAGATTTTCAAGCGCATCAAGTGCGAAATCATGTACCGCCAAGCTACGGCTAAGGCAGACTACGCATCCAAGAAGAACAATGGAGAAATCTTCTATGTTCTTCCTACACAGAAGGGCAACCTGATGATTATGAACCGCCCACTATTCGAGACGTTCAAGAGAACAAAACTGGTTGACAATGACATGAAGGTCAGAGACCTGTTCAGAGATTGTGTCTATCATACCAACTGCAAGAGCAAGAAGGGTAAGGCGAGCCGTAAGCGCAAGTTCCTCAGATGGAAAGGCTTGATTTAGAAGTTAACAGATAAGAGATAGGTAGAGAAATTTCTGCCTATCTTTGCCTATTATATAATAATATATACGTATATGGATATTTATAAGATTGTTAAAGGCAATAGCTTCAACCTTTTCATTAAGCTTCAGAAAGCCTACATCAGCAAGAATAAGCAGATGTTGGAAGATATTGACGTAGCTGCCATCAGTAATTTAGAAGTACACCTTACTGATGCCTTTGGAGAATGTGTAGAAAAAATGCCTTTTGTTCAGAGCGGAACAAATAATAGTGGAGTTGAGCCGAGTGACATTTGTGTCAAGTTTCCACCATTTCTAGATGAAGGACTATATGGCATTACCATTCGTGGCAAATACAATGGGAACGACATCTGTAGCATCGAGCACCGCCTTTTCCGTATCGTAGAGCGCAATGGAAAGTCACATATTCCTCTCGGCATCGTAGAGGGTGAAATGGGAGGTATGTACAATGCGAAGTACTGGATAGAACTGAACACAAAAGAAGATGTCATTATCTCTTACTATGGTGCTTTATCTACCACAGACCCTAACAAGGTTAATGTCGAATACCTACAACAATTCTCAGGTGTTCTCTCTGGACAGACAATAACCATCAGTACAACCGAAAATGAAGACATCATCTGGGTAGTATCATCTGTTCCTCTCACATTCCTTCAAGGTGGTTTGCCATTGACAATGCAGCAGAGTAAGATAGGAGAACTATACTATTATCATTCCGATGAATTGATTTCAGGCAATTCCACAATAACGATTATATAACATAAAATAATGTAAATATGTCAGAACAAAGATATAACGGAACAATCGTTTCAGGTCGAAAAGATGGTAAGTTGGCTAATTCCGACAACATCTTCGACAAGGACAGAAGAAAGATGCAGTCTGACATCAATAAAGAAATGAAGACTCGCACCGACAATTCTTTTGATTCCTTAAAACAAACCAAGCAAAGTGCAGAGGATGGTGGCGAGAATGTTATCACTCTAACCCGTCATGATGGTACGTCCGAGCAAGTTAAGTTCTACAATGGTAGTAAAGGTAGCAAAGGTGATAAAGGAGACAAAGGTGATAAGGGTGACAAAGGTGAAGTTGGTATGCAGGGAAACAGCGGTGTAGCCGATGCGAGCAACAAGACCTTAGTCAATGATGCTATTACTGGTGGCGAAACAGACTTTCTTTCAGCCGAGGTAGGCAAGCTAGGCATCCTAACCTACGACTGCTCAAAAGGAGGTTCTGTAACTCACGTTACGCTACAAGATGCCATCAACTCTGTTCCTACCACATTTCAGAAAGTAGGCCTCACTATCACCTACAAATCAGGTAATACCATCTACCGCAATACTTTGAAGGCAAATTCATGGTCAGCAGACCCAGCAAACTGGTTTTCTGTAGAAGACAAACTCAGCGGCTTAGCGTATATTTCATATCTGATGAATGCTGAAGGTTATTTAGGATGTTCGACTAACACAGTTTATCCTACGGTCGGTTTCAAAACAAATGAATTTACCTTCACTGTAAAATATGGTGACACAATATCTGTGTCTTCCTTTTCCACAATGAAATCTAGAGATGCTCATGTAGTAAGAATTGCTGAAAAAGATACTGATGAGCAGGTGTTATGTTATACGGATTTCAAAATTAATGATGTTGCAATATACAGTATCAAAGAGAAGAACTGTGTGCAAGTCGCAGTGTATTCTGTATTGATTAAAGAGTATGCTCAAAAAGAAAATGTATCAATTTTCATATTCTCAGGAAAGAAAGAACTTAATACAAAACTAATTCCGAGATATGATGATTATATAAAAAAAATAGACCTGTTGACTGCTGATAAAGAAACGGAAGGCTCTGTGGACTTTAAAATCCAAGAAGTAAAAGAAGACACCTCTTCACTGAGAAGTGATATTTTGGATTTTTCAAATGAAGGGTATGATACAGTAGGACAATATGAAGCAACTTTGAAAGGAATCAAAGATTCGTCTGTTATATTCACTGAATTTGAGGCAAAAAAAGGAGATTGTTTCACATGTTTCATTCTTGGGTTGGAAAAAGGTTTTGCTGTTAGAATCCTAGAAAAGAAAGATGATTCCATATTGACTCGCATCAATCTTAAAAACAATGCAACCTTTAATGTATCAAATGAAGGTACCAATAAAATTAGCTTCTTGCTATATAATCTTAATGGCGATAGTAAAGTTTCCTGCCACTGTCTCATAAATATTGTAAGAGGGAACATTTTGGGTATAAAGCCAAAAGATAATATCAATTCCTTAAAGTGTAATATAAAAAAGGTGATTCTTAATAAGGATTTCGATATTTCTGTTGGTAAATACTATAATAGCAATATTGGGGTAGGAACGAGCACAAAACGTTTTTACGTGAAAGATAAACTCTTTGTACTGAAAGGAGAAACTTATCACGTAGAATCTGACGCTTTTAAAATTTATGCTTGTTTTTACAATATCAACTTCATGTTTGTAAATACTATAACAGGTTGGTTTACTGAAGGCTCCTTTACTTTTTCTCCAACGGAAGATGGATATATCATGATTTCGTTTGAGAGCAAGGATGGTGGGGATGTTACAGAAGAAAGTATTATGGAACATGATATAATCTTTGAAAGAGTTTATTTGCGTGAAATTGAAAATCTTCAAACAGATAACAAAAAGAACATCGTAGATATTGCAAATAACAGTACTATGATTTCGTCTTTGAATAATCGTGTTTCTAGACTGGAAAAAACTGATATTTCTGAAAGTATCAGTGGATTTTCTGAAGAAGAAAAGGCTTTAATCACGAACATTTTTGCGAATAAAGGCGTAAATGATTCCTTATTTACAGTAGTTGCCGATACTCATTATTCACCTTCTAAATATATAGGCAATCAAAACAAGTCCGTAATGGAGAAACATGCAACTGTAATTTCAAAACTATCGGACTATATAGGAGTGGACTTTTTAGCTCATTGTGGAGATATGGTAAGTGGCGAAGATTATTCTGACAAGAATACACTTCTTTCTGATTTCAAGAAAATTTCAAACTTGTTTAGAGGTTCATCTCCATTCGTGTACTCGTTGGCTCACCATGAATTGTACTTCAATGGACAGTATAGTGGAGGTATATCCAGAGAACAAGCTTGGAACATTGCAGGTTCGATGAATAACTATTTTGATTTATCAAAGAAGTTTGGTAGCGAAAGTAACAATGATTCAATATCTTCTATGTATTATTATTTTGATAATCCAATTAAACATTTGCGAATTATTAACTTATGCACAGTAGATGGTGGCAATGCCAGTATTGGATATAACCAACTTGTGTGGCTTAGAGATTACGCTTTAAAGAATGTGCCAAACGATTATGGTGTAATACTTTTAGGGCATCTTCCGCCAACAATGAATTTGATACCTGGAGCAGGAAATACATTCGGATTTAGCACATATTCTGATTCAGACAAGCCTTCCAATGGTTTAGATTTAAATAGTATTGTAAATGATGCTATAAATAAAAATGTAAATATACTTGCATACATTTGTGGTCACACTCATTTTGATGATGTTTATACTTTAAAAGGCTCATTATATCCTGTGATTATGATTAATTGCGATATTCCATTTAATAACAAAGAAAGTATTGACGTACTAGGTGATTGCAATTTGTATGACAGAACGGTATCAACCATCAAAGAGTATTGTGTAGATTTTGTTATTCCTTCAACCAAAAAAGGCATAATCAGATTATGTAGATTCGGTGCTGGTTATGATAGAGTTATCTATACAAGACCAAAAATTATTAAAAAAGGTGAGACTTTGGATTTGTCGGGAATAGTTGGCACATCTAATGATTATAAATCTCTTGATGAAAATGTTGCAACAATAAATTCTGGCATAGTAACAGCTATTAATATAGGTCAGACACAAGTAATATTTTATAACAAATCTCAGAACATAAAATATTTCATCGAGATTATTGTTAATAATATTTGAACTCTAAGTCGCTGACTTTTTAATAGACAAAGAGACGAGATAGGTTGACTTTTATCTCGTCTCTTTATATAAGGTATTACTTGGAGTATATACCATATCCACCAACACCCTCATCAGTATATAACTTGTAGAACTTGCTAGGTGTGCCTATCTTGAAGCGTTTGCCCTTCTCAGAAGACTTGATACCATAGCATTCAGTCTTATCCTTATAGTTCTCTGTCGCTGCTTTTTGAGAATAGTTAGTGATGCTGCTTATCCAAAAGTCATTGTCTATATGCTTGTCGGCAACCTCATTCTTGGTGAATCCGTAAGCAATACGATTCTTGAAACTCATCGGGGTAGAAGATTGAGTATATGTTTCTAACTGATAAGTTGTGTTTGGATAGTCCTTTGATTTATCACAAGTTCTTTTTAACTCAGGGTTAACCTGATAATAGTTAAACACCTTGTAGCACTTGGCAGGAATGCAGATGATTTCTTTCTCTTTACTCGTTACGCTATTAGCCACAGCCCTTACGGTCTTGATTCCCTTTGCGCTGACAAAAGCATTGGCATCCTCGTAATAGATACCATCGCCCCAAAATCCTTTTGCACTGGCATTGCCATTGGCAGAAGAACCGACAAACGTCAACTCATCAAAACTTTGGCTAGAGTATGTTCTTCCTTGGTAGTAATCAATAGCCTGACCATTGACTACATAGAAGCTCTGCCCCATATTCACAAAAATATCCTTGTCGGTCTTGTTCAGGATGGCAAATCTTAGCTTGCCGTTGTTAGACCATAAGTTGTAAAGCACCTTGCAGTCCTCGTTCTCATAAACAAGAGAGTTGTCTTGCATCTTAGTGTTGTTTGAACTCACATCATACACTTGGTAATAATAGCTTTTACATGATGCCATGCTCAAACCAAGAACAGCAACCAATGAAGCCTTCATGATTAACTTTTTCATAAGCGTATAGTTTAAATAATTTAAAATTTTCCAACAAAGGTATCAAAAATATCAATAGGTTGATACCCTGAATACAAATTTTTATATTATATTAAACGTTGAACCTCGAAACATCAAAGAACTTCTCGCACAAACTCCCCATCATGTAGCATGGATCCTCGCTCATCATATCTATCCCATCCTGCTCACAGATATGCGCTACCACATGAAGAAGCTCATGACCAATTGTATTGATGATGCTACCATCAGATTCACATTTTCCAATGGCAAGAACACTCCTTCTTTCTGATAGGTTGGAATAGGTAAGACCTCTGTCTGCACTCTGCTTAGTTAAATGCTCGTAGGCTTCCGATAACGGATTTCCGTTGCAGCCAATATCAGAAAGAGCATGGCATATCTCATCGGCATCAGGTGACTGATAACCTATGAAACATACTATGCTCCATTCGTACTTCGGAAGGTATATCACTCTTCTCATCATAACACATCTTCCCAAGGGATAGGCACACCGTTATGGCAGCAGTCGGCATAGAATCGGTTGAATATAAAGCCATCCTTCTGGTCGGCATCATCCACCATATCCTTGATGAACTGAGCCAACTGCTCCTCATCCTTGATGGAAGACTTATAGAAGTCTGCCCTCGCCATATTCGCCACATATACATGGTCGTAGCCAGCCTTATTCTTTACCTCTACTCCCTGACCAAGCAGAAGGGAATCCACCTTCTCCTTATCCCAAAACGAGATACTTACATCACGCTTGGAGGAAGGGTCGTACTTATACATCAGGCTTACCGCCCACTCACACATCTTCTTGCTGAAATGATAGCCATTGTATCTGAGATAGGCAACCATTGCCTCAGGCTTGATGTCATACATATCCAATGGCATTCTGCATTTTCCCATATTGCTGAATATTAAAGGGAGTCTGGTCACGACATAAATGTCACTACCAAAACTCCCAAGTTAAACATTAGCGACCGCCACCATTGTAGCCGCCACCACCTCTTTCACCATAGCGGTTCGGGTAGTTCCAATCATCGTTGACGTTGTTGAATCTACGTCTGTTCTCACGCTCTTCACGTTCCTCACGCTCCCTTCTCCAATCGTCACGATAATCAGGCATACGTTCACCCATACGCTCCTGCTTCATCTTTTTCAGACAAGACATAGCCTTGCTGCCAAAACCAAGCATAGACTCGATGTTTTCATACAAATCATCGAACTTATCTTCTGTAATCTCAATCATTACCATAATCTTCTTACCTTTATTAGTTCTTACTGAGCTTCAAGGCATCAGACAGAAGAGATTTAATTTCGGATAGCGTACCCTTCACTCCGTTCATGTCAGATTTCAGGTTACTGATGTCCTGCTCTTGCTGCTTATCCTTGGCAATCTGAGGATTGAGTTTGGCTAGTATTTCATCACATGATTCCACTACTGACTTATTGTAGTCAACACTTTCCAAGATACCTTTTGCTTGTCTGAGCATGGAATCAACCTCAGCACACATAGCATCACGGCTATCACTGACCACCACGCCATTAGTTCCAGAGTTGGCTATCTGAGCGGTGGATGGCAGTTTCTCGAAGTTGAGTTGCTGTTCTCCAACCTTCACCTTTACATCAACCGTTGTGTCGAAGTTCGGCACTTGATTCGGGATGTAAGTCGTCGGGAACTTCTGCTGAGGGTCACTTACCGATATAACCTGACCGATTCTGAGAGTCGGCTTTTCTCCTCCCTTGTCTAATATGTAAAAAAGGGAATTTTGTCTTAAACCTTGAAACATTTTCTTTCTCTTTTATAGGGGCAGACATTGCTATCTGCCCCATTGTTAATACTCTGTTAGCCACCAGTTGGTTGCTGAAACCCAAGCAGTCGGATTGTTCCGCTCTTCTTGTTGATATAGGCTAGAACTTCCGTAGTGCTTGAAAGACCCGCTCCAGTTACAGCAGAACCAGTATGATCTACCACGGAAGACTTAGTTGTGCCAGCCGTTGTTGTTCCACTTGTAGTTCCGCTAGTAGTGCTGATGGTTGTTGCACCATTGTGTGGCACTACAATCTTGACTGGAAGGTCTTCGCCAGTAGTAGGCACTCCCTGATGAATCTTTAGCAGTACGATACTCTCACAAGGTAAAGCCTTGTAGCAGCTAGGATTGATACCGAAGTCTGCACTCTCGTTGGTTACTTGAAGTGCATTGGTCTTCAATTCATAGATACCGCCAATATCAACTCTCTTGATAGGATTCCGTCTCCTTACCATAGGGTATAGTGGGCTGAAAGGATAGTTTAAAGGGAACATAGTTACCTCCTTTCCTTTAACAACCACAACCTACGGTTGATGCTGCGTTGGCTGCTACATCACCAGCGTATGCTCCCATAGCTGCTGCTTGGAACACCTCAGGATTGTAAGTCTTCAACTGAGGATATGGTACAGATACGGTATTAGGCAACTTGCACTTGATGCCAGCTACCTCTGCTTGCAAGGCTGCAAGGGCAGCATTCACTGGAGTGATAATCTGTGCTTGGTATGCCTGCAAAGCCTGAGTCTGGTGCTCGTTGGAAATCTGTGCTACAAGAGCACTATTCTTCTCACGAAGTGCATCAAGTTTGTCCTGCATTGCCTGAGTCTGCATCTGGTCGAGTTTGCCCATCAAGGCAAGATGGTTAGACTGGTTTGTGTCACGCAACATCAATGCGTTTGCATTGGCATTGTCGTTGATGGCATGAGTCTGCTGACAGATAGCCAACTTACTCTCATAACCCTGAGTAGTGATGTTGTTGTTGGTCTGGCAGCAGCAGTTTGCAATCTGCTGAGCAATCTGCATATTACCCTGCTGCAAGGCATTGATAGTCTGCATACCGCTCATACCAACCTGATTACCCACACTCTGAACCTGAGAAGTCAAGGCAGAAATGGCACTCTGAATCTGACCCTCGGTACAGTTGAGTTGAGTAGCTAAATTGCTGAGTGCATTGCGGTTGCCACCGATGGCATCCATCAGGAGACCACGACCATAGTCATTATTAATCTCGTTGGCGAGACCACCACGACCATTATTGCCGAAACCTCCCCAGCCGTTACCACCCCAGCCCATGAGGAAGAAGAGGAAGATTACCCACATAAACCATCCACCTTCGCCACCGAAACCATTGTTTCCCTTCATGGCAAGAAGGACATTTGGGTCAACACCCTGCTTCTGGAGAAGGGGTGCGAGAAGACCGAGCATCCCATTGTTGGATGTTGAGCCTTCGTTTCCGAATTCATACGTTTTACTTTCCATATTATCCTGAAATCTTTTGTTAAACATTAAATGATACTCACTTTGTAACGTTACGAGCACAAAGATACGAATAATATGGCGATGAACGGATAAACTCGTAAAAGGTTCTATAAGTGTGTGATGAGCAAAGATTTATGGTTACGGAAAAGGTCGTAAAAATACAGGAGGGGCGATTGGGTCTCTCCTATATATAATAATGTGTAGCTGATGCTATATGCTTATGCCATACTTTCTAGCTTGTTTGCGGAAGAAAGCCTTCTTGTTGGCGAAGAACCTGATGAGCGATTTATTCCACTTCTTTTCATGCCCGAACTGGTCGTGGATGCCCTCAGGTATCTTTCCATCGTGAACATACTTCTCGAAGGAGGAGATAGACTTCCCCATTTCGTGGGCGCACCAGCCCTTGTTGGCTTGCGTGTCATTCATCATGGCGGTAAGGAGTGCCACCAGTTCCATATCATTCTCTGACAGACCGCAAGGAATAGGTTTGCCTTCCGCTTGGGCTACTGCTGATTCGTGAGCCTTGTCAGCAAGAGCACGAAGTCCTGCCTCTATGATTCTGTAATTTACTAATTGCGACATAAGCATATAGAACCTCAAATCCGCAACCTATAGGGTTTAGTGGGATTTTGCTTGCAAAGCGACAAAA
>OBCL01000006.1_pt1 | contig 93345 bp, 58 predicted proteins | sample 1495931 | NCBI WGS metagenome assembly OBCL01 (sample SAMN03418275, study PRJEB22391) | human gut metagenome | biome: human-gut; feature: organic feature; material: feces | host: Homo sapiens | place: Tanzania | collected 2013-01
TTGGTGAATGGCTGAAAAAGGAATTATAAGAATATAAACAAAAAAAATATGATACAACAAGTTGAATTTTCATTGCGACCTTTTCCTCGCGGTTTTCACCTCGTAACGAATGAAGTACTCCGTCAATTACCCGCACTGCCAAAGACAGGAATACTAAATCTTTTCGTCAGACACACAAGTTGTGGATTGTCACTTAACGAAAATTTCGATCCAGATGTGCGATACGACTTGAAGGGAATCTTTGAGAGATTAGTGCCAGATGGAGATCCGAGATACCTGCACCAAGATGAAGGTCCAACGGACATGTCTGCCCACGCCAAATCAAGTATGGTAGGAGTTTCACTGACGATTCCTATCACAAACGGCAGACTGAACCTCGGAACCTGGCAGGGGATATACCTATGCGAGTTTAGAGAAGGTGGCGGCAGCAGACATCTCATCGCCACAATTATGGGGGAATAAAAAAAGGTATCTTAAGATACTTTTTAGAGGATACTTTAATTCATCATTTGGTGACAAATGATGAATTAATTATTTAAAGTATATACTTACAAGAAACCCAGTAAATCAAAGATTTACTGGGTTTATCTTGGGTGGAAGGTGGGACTCGAACCCACGACATTCAGAACCACAATCTGACGCTCTAACCAACTGAACTACGTCCACCATGTTAGCTTGCTTAATTGTTATTTCTTTTAAGCGAGTGCAAAGGTACTACTATTTTTTGATTCCACCAAATTTTTAGCGAACTTTTTTCGAAAAAACTTCATTTTTTCTCAAATTAAGCAGTTTTTTAGCCTATTTTGTCGAATTTCATTCTATTTTTACCTTATTTTCCTTCCTTTTCATATTTACACTTTTCTGATTCACATTCATTCAAAAGAGGGTGTGTCACGAATTCATGACACACCCTCTTCATAAAATGCTTTTAAATTTCTCGCAGTCATATAGAAAAATTACTTAGCAGGAGTTGCAGGAACTGCAGGGGCAGCCTTCTGAGCATCAGCAGCAGGGGCAGCCTTCTGGGCATCAGCACCCTTAGCAGGAGCTGCAGTCTGAGCACCAGCAGCATTGTTAGCACCTGGCATAGCAGGGAGAGCAGTCTGCTCAGTTGTAGCAGAATTTTCCATTACACTGCTTTCACCAACAGCTGTTGGAGCTACATAAGCACAAGCTACGCTGATGATAACCATAGCAGCAGCAAGCCCCCAAGTTAATTTCTCTACTACATCAGTGGTCTTACGAACACCCATGATAGCGTTTGAAGAAGAGAAGTTGGATGCGAGACCACCTCCCTTTGACTCCTGGATAAGCACGATGAAAATCATCAGCAATGCTACCAGGACGATTAATACTACAAATAATGTGTACATTTTTAAAACTAGTTTTATTTATTATTTTTGATCAATTTTTCCAAGAATCGCATCTGGTCAGCATAATGCATGCTCTTGCCTGGATGCTTTTCATGCAAACGGCGTATAATGTCGAGTGCACGTTGGTATTTTCCCTGTTTAATATAGATACGAGCCAAAGTCTCAGTAAAGACTCCACTATTTTCAGCCTGTTCCTCCTTGTTGTTGTCATCCAACTCAGGTTTGTACTCAGGCTGATAATCAGCAGAAACATCAATCTTAGGAAGTTTAAATCCTCCATCCTCCATGAAATCATCAATAAGCGAGATGGTACGAGAGGAGTTCTCTTCCTCAGTCTCCCCTTCTGTTTCCAGAAGATAAGCCACATAATCGACGGCTGCATCAGCAGGAGTTGGTTTTCTTTTTTCCTTTTTCTTTTCCTCGTCTTCCTTATCAGCAGGTATAGACTCCAAAAAATTGTCTATCAAATCTGAAGTTCTATCAGCCGTATTATCTTTCTTTCCAGCCGCAGCATGCGACTCTTTCTTGAGCTGATAATGAGCAGCCTCCACCATCTGGAATATCACCTTTCTGTCAGTAATATAGATAGCTGCCCGGCGAAGTTCTTCATCAAAACTGGCATCATGGAGCAAATACAAGTTCTGCAACATCAGCAATCGAGCCGTCTGATAGTACGGATAGAGTGCTAACAGCTCACGGAGATCATAAAGAGTCTCTTTATTCATCTCCTCCGGATGTTGTATCAATCTTGTTAATTCCACGAATCTCTAATAATATTAACAGTTATAATTTTTAAAATCTTTTTTCTAACGAATTCAACTTTTCAGAAGAAATTCTTCTTTCAGACAAAATGCCTCTATTCTGCCCACATACATCTCTTATGAGAAATAATATCTCCCCTGAGAATTATAACACCTGATAGAATGCATATTTCTTGAGAGAATGCCTAATTACCAGTTTGCAACAGTAGCGTTGAAAATCTGCTCTACCAGATCCTTCACCATCTGATTGACCAGTTCTTCCTGAACCGAAGCCAGACTCTGGGTAGTCTCATAACTCTTTGAAGAAGTAAACTGGCGTTCAAAATCTTCATTGTGGTTCACATTATTGGTGAATCTCACATTTACAGTAATAGACAATTCGGTCTGTGCAGAATAGCCCTCGCTCGAAACACTCTTGTTGCGCTGGCTATACTGTGTAATCTCTCCCTCTATCTTCAGGTCTCCATTTCTCTTGACCTGTTGCAAGCGGGTATGATTAGCAAATTCATCCTTCAAGGCATTGTTGAACATCGGTCCCATCGGTCCCCATACATAGGTACTTCTAATAGGGAATTCAGCTATCTGAATGGTCTTGGTCTTGGTATAGTCGATGCTTGCGCCATTGAACTTATAGCTCACGGAGCATGCAGCAAGAATGCCAATAGTAAGGATGACACCTATTATATATATATGTTTGCGAAAACGCTTCATATTCCAATTGTCTTACTTATTTTTGTCTTTTTCTTCTTCCTCATCGCCATTGAGTCCATATTGCTTGAGTCGGCGATACAGCGTACGGTCGGAAATACCAAGTTCCTGCGCAGCCTTTTTGCGATTTCCGTTATTTCGTTCCAAAGCCTTTTCGAGCATCTGGCGCCCCAAATCATTCAGATTCAGCGTTTCCGGTTCATTGATTTCCTCAACGATGGCATCTTCTGTCGCATGATGCGGAATGACCGGACGGATACTTGGTGTCTTATCCATTCTCGCAGGGAAGTCGCTTACAGACTCTACTGGAGTAATAGCATTAGGACTTGCAAATCCACTGGCACCATTAAGCTGGCGGGCTTCATCCAATTGCTTACGCAGTGAACTGACATCACGACGGAGGTCACTCACATTGCCTCTCAACTCATAGAGAATCTTATAGAGAAGTTCACGCTCGCTCTCATAGCTATGAGCACCGCCCGTCTGGGAAGGAATCGTAGCCAACTGGGTTGACTCTTCATCCATCGGAATATAATGCAAGAGCATCTCAGCACTGATTTCCCGTTCCTGGCTGAGCACAGACATCTGTTCTGTGATATTCTTGAGTTGTCTTACATTTCCCGGCCACTTATATTTGAGCATGATGCCCTTTGCATCTTCGCTGAGCGAAATCTTAGGCAACCTGTACTTTTCAGCCATTTGCATCGCAAAAAGTCTGAAGAGCAGAAGGATATCATTACCTCTTTCACGAAGCGGCGGCATCTGGATAGGAATGGTATTCAGACGATAATAGAGATCTTCACGGAAGCGACCTTCACTGATGGCTTTGCGCATGTTGACATTCGTAGCTGCCACTATTCTCACATCAGTCTTTCTCACTTCCTGTCCACCTACGCGGATATATTCACCGGTTTCCAGCACACGGAGCAATCTGGCTTGTGTCTGGATAGGCAGTTCGCCCACCTCATCGAGGAAAATGGTTCCCTTGTTGGCGATACCGAAATATCCTTCACTTTCTCCGATAGCTCCCGTAAAGGAACCTTTCTCATGACCGAAGAGTTCGCTATCGATAGTACCTTCAGGAATACTACCGCAGTTGATAGCAAAATACTTTTCACGGCGGCGTGGTGAATGATCGTGGATAACACGCGGAATGATTTCCTTACCCACACCCGATTCACCGATGATAAGCACAGAAAGATCTGTCGGTGCCACCTGTAAGGCGACATCGAGCGCACGGTTCAATCCATCGCTATTACCCACGATGTTATACCGTTGTTTTACTTTCTGAAGTTCACTTGTGTCCATTTAGCTGACAAAATTACGCATTTTTTTTGAATAATCTGCAAAAATGGCATAAAATAGTCATTTTTTTAACTTTTCACCTCAGGCTTTGGGTTAAAAGGAGCATTAGAATGCTTCTTTGGGATAGAAAAACGCACTTTCTCGCTCTCATCACGTTTTTCGCGATAAAGCTTTGGAAGCGGATTTTCACGAGCCTCATCATACTCATTGCGATGATGATAAGCATCCACAGCCAAATAGACTGCATGGCGGAAAGAAGTCTCATCAGCCTCTCCTACTCCTGCGATACAGAACTCCGGTGTAACATCTGCTGCAGTACGGATGATTGGCATGCCGGCAGTGAAGACTACACCGTCTTCTGTATATAGTGAATGGAAAGGAGTTGTTGCCTGGTCATGATACATAGCCATCACGCCGTCGAAGTCTCTGAAATAGCCTTTTCCGAAGAATTCATCTGTAGCATACGGACCAAACGCCTGCACGCCTTTCTCTGCCAAAGCATCAATAGCAGGGATAATGATTTCGCGCTCTTCTGTACCGCAACTGCTATCCTCATTGGTCTTTGGATTCAAAGCAAGTACTGCGATACGTGGATTGCTGATATAGAAATCACGCTTGAGAGTCTGCTGCATCAGGGTTACTTTTTCTACGATCGCCTCCAGACTGATAGCTGCAGGTACATCTTTCAGAGGTGTCTTTTCTGTGACCGATGCGATACGGAGATCACCGCCAATCAGCATAGACAATCCCTTCTTGCCTTCACCAAGACAGGTCTCAATATAATTTCTATGACCAGGGAAAGGATAATTATCCATCTGCGCATTGGCATTGTTGATAGGTCCGGTAACCAGCACGTCGTAGAGACCGGCACGATAATCAGTCATGGCACGATCGAGCGCCTTTACTGCAGCCAGTCCTGAGTCAGCTGTAGGCATACCCATATCCACTTTCACCTCGTCATCTACAGCCGCCAGAAGATTGATTCTTCCATCCTGTACATCCTCAGCCTGCTGAATGATAGAGAACTGACCTGGCAAGTTCATAGCCTTGCGATAATAGGCTGCTACTTTTGGCGAGCCATATATAATAGGTGTACAGAGTTCCAGCATTTCTGGCTCTGCAAAGGTTTTAAAAATGAGTTCATATCCGATACCATTGGTATCTCCGTGGGTGATAGCCACCCTTACTTTCTGATTGTCCATATATTATATTTTGATGTATTTATTTGAAACTTATGATATTTATCTGAAACTTGCGATGGTGATAAGCTGAAACTTGCGATATTTTCAACTTCAGCTTACGAAGTTGGTATCTGCAGCTTACGAAGTTTTTACCTGATAGTTGTCAGCACAGCTTCCAACTGCTTGATTAAATTTCTTTTCTTCATTTCAGGAGCATAGACGAAACCTATCACTACGATGATTTCATTCTTCCGACCGGAGATTTTTCCATTCTTTTGTCTTCTGATGATTTTCATCACATAGGGACCACCCATGGCATCTCCTTCCATCTCCCACAGCCCCCGTTCTCCGAGTCTTGGGATGATCATATACATTTCATCGGTCTCACCCAGCATATTTTTCTGAAGAACACTGTCTATCTGTACTTTGTCTGCCAAGGATAGAGAGATTCCATTTGACGGATATTCTTCTGTTCCAGATGAGGTCTCCTTTGAAGAAAGATTTCCACCCGCAGAAAGATTCTCTCTTGAAGAATGGTTCTCTCTTGCAGATGGATTTTTCTCCGAAGAATTGATTTTGAAAATCAGCAGATTCTTCATTCCGGAGTTCGTATTATTGGAATACCAGACGAAATCCTTTGCTTTCTTGCTGGCATCCATATCGAGCGGAATCCGCATGTCGATGCCGAAGAGCCGCTTTACCTCTTTCTGCTTCTCTACATTCTGCCGGATGACAGACGCCAAATGCTTCAGTTCCAATTCGTCCAGTATCTGGCGGAGTCTCATTCCATCCAGGCGGCTTTTCAACTGTTCTACGGTCTGCGCCTTGATACGGATAATGACTTGCGGAGCAGCATTGACATCTTTGCTGATTTTCACTTCAAAGTCATGATTTCTATTATCCACATCTACGACGACCCGGTTTCTTACCGTCTGATACAGGCTTGTCAGTTTTCCTTTTCTCACCTGTATGATATTAAACATGGGTTCCGGCTGAGGCATATCTGGCACACTCTCCTGCAAGATAGCAGTTACGATGCGATTCGTATCTCCTTCAAGCACCACCTCATAGGGCTGACCGATACTTTCAGGAAGCCGATTGCTCTTTCCGTCTTTGCAACAAGCCAGCATGAATACAAAGCAGATTGCAAGAAATAATCTCAGATATTTCCAATTCATCATTATTTTATCATCGTTTTGTCGCTTATCTTCAAAAGAAAGGTCTTCGGCTCAGGAGAAAAACATTCATTCACAGAGTAAAGTCTTTGAACTATTTGATCTAAAGGACAACTCCTGTCGAGAAGAAAAGCTCCTATCAAGAATACTCTCGGCAAGAGCCCCCTACCGCGAGAAAAGACTTTCTATCGAAGAAGAAACGGGATTATCGCAAAGAGCGTTCTTCGTCCTCGTGCTCTCTGATTTCTCCGATTTTCTTGGATGTACTGAGCAAGCCACAAGCTGCATAGATATCCTGTCCGCGACTGGCACGGATGGTGGTGAAGACACCGTGAGAAGTGAGATAATCACGGAACTGTTCCATTTTCTCATCATTGACGCCCTGCAATGGGATGTCCGGAATCTGATGGAAACGAATCAGATTGAAACGGCAGTCGAGGCCCTTCACCAACTTGATGATTGCCTTGGCGTGCTGCATACTGTCGTTCACTCCCTTGAACACAATATATTCGAAAGACAAGCGACGCTGGTGAGAGAAATCATAATTGCGGAGCAACTCCACAACCTGTTCTATACCCATACCCTTCTCGGCAGGCATCAGTTCTGCTCGCTCAGAAGGAATCGGATCGTGCATCGAGATAGCCACATGGCACTCGCTCTCTTCGAGGAATCGCTTCAACTTGTTTTTGACGCCCACCGAACTTACTGTGATACGTTTCGGACTCCATGCCCAACCATAGTCAGCGGTCAGGATTTCCGTGGCACGCAACACATTATCCAGGTTGTCCATCGGCTCGCCCTGTCCCATAAACACGATATTGGTAAGTTTGTCCACCTCTGGCAGGGAGTAGATCTGATTGAGGATATCGCCAGCAGGCAAACTTCCTTCAAACCCCTGCTTACCAGTCTGACAGAAGAGGCAGTTCATCTTGCATCCCACCTGTGATGAGACACAGAGCGTGGCACGGTCTTTGTCGGGGATATAGACCGTCTCTACAAACTTTCCGCTGCGCGTAGGGAACAGATACTTAATGGTACCATCTACGGAATGCTGTGCATCGGTATATCCGGCACATCCTATCTCATATTCTGCGGCCAACTTGGCACGGTTAGCTTTCGAGATATTAGTCATCTCATCGATGCTCTTCACATGCTGTTCATAGAGCCATTTAGCCATCTGCCCACCCGTGAAGGCAGGCATACCCAAGTCCTTAGCCACTTGCTTCAATTCTGCAAGGGTAAGCCCCAAAAGATATTTTTTTTCATCATTCATAGTGCAAAGATAGTATTTTTTGGCGAAAAATTGTTATCTTTGCCACATATTTTAATATAATAAGCTAAAATATAGATAAAAAATACCGTTTTGACCTCCGGAAAGGGAGCCGAAACGCAAAAACATAACACAAAAAAATGAGAGAAAAAATAGACCTTTTCTTACCTTGTGAAGACATTGAAGTAGCCCAAAGCGCACTTCTGGAACTTCATGACAACAAGACGGTTCAGCATATCAATCTCCTGGTGAGCGCTGATTTTGCAGCCCATCACCAAGTGCCTGATGGATGCACCTTCGTAGTCATTGACCGATTGGAAAGCAGCAACACGGTAGAAAGCATTGCTGAAAACACCGATGCCGATTATGTGATGATCTGCACCAAGACTACTCCGATCAGATGGGGACTCTATGCCCTGGAACGATTCCTACGCACGGCTGACGACACGGGTGCCGTCATGGTTTACTCCGACTTTTATTCCTTAATCAAAGAAGATAATGAGGCTGCAAAAGTTGGAGGAAAAGAAGAAAAAGATGGAGCTGAAACTCAAAAACTGAAAGCTGAACAAGAAGCGAAAACCGGCAAGCTGATCAAGCATCCGGTTATTGATTACCAGTCTGGTAGCCTTCGCGACGACTTCGATTTCGGAAGCCTCTGGTTCATCAAGGCGCAAGCCCTCCGTGACTTCATCGCCCAGCAGGACAGAGCTGACTATCAATATGCGGGTCTCTACGACCTCCGTCTCTACCTGAGCCGCGTTGGAGAGATTTTCCATCTCAATGAATTCCTCTATACAGAAGATGAACTCGACAACCGAAAGAGCGGCGAGAAGCAATTCGACTATGTGAACCCTCGCAACAGAGAGGTGCAGATAGAGATGGAAAAGGCTTGCACGCAGCATCTCAACAAGGTGGGAGCCCTCATCGATACCAGTTTTTATCGCCAGCCGGATTTCGGCGAACAGGAATTCTTCTACGAGGCTTCTGTGATCATCCCAGTTTTCAACAGAGAGAAGACCATCGCGGATGCCGTGAAGAGTGCGCTGAGCCAGAAAGCCAATTTCAAGTTCAACGTCATCGTGGTCAACAATCATTCTACCGACCGCACTGGCGAGATTCTTGATGAAATCGCTCGCGAGATGGAAGCCAGAAACGACAAACAGGCGGGACGTCTCGTACAGATTGTGCCTGTGAGAAACGATCTCGGTATCGGTGGCTGCTGGAATGTAGCCATCAATAGCGAGTACTGCGGCAAGTTTGCAGTCCAGTTGGACAGCGACGACCTCTATTCGTCTCCGAAGACTCTCCAGAAAATCGTAGATGCCTTTCACAACCAGAAGGCAGCGATGATGATCGGCTCGTACCGCATGTGCGACTTCGACCTCAACACCCTGCCTCCAGGACTGATAGACCATAAGGAATGGACCGAGGAAAACGGTTGCAACAACGCACTGCGCATCAATGGATTGGGTGCTCCGAGAGCATTCTTCACACCGCTCGTCAGACAGATACAGTTCCCTAACACGTCTTATGGCGAAGACTACGCCTTAGGACTTGCCTTCTCTCGCCGATACAGAATCGGAAGAATCTATGATGAACTGTACCTCTGCCGCCGCTGGGGAGGCAACAGTGATGCCGCTCTGAGTATCGAAAAGGTGAATGCCAACAATCTCTATAAAGACCGTCTGCGCACGATGGAACTGAAGGCACGCCAGCAGATGCTGCAGGGCAAGGCCGACATTATGGAAGACAGCAGTATCTCACGCTTCTTCAACCGCCAGTTGGAGAGATGGGAGGATGCCCGCCATCGCTACCGCGACCTGAAGCACGTGGAGAGCCAGGCTCTCTCCGACCTTCTCAAACTGCAATGGAACCCTGCCCGCATCGTGAGCACAGGTGCCAAGATAGACAAGAAGACCCTCGATGAGCGCCCATGCTTTCTCTGCGAGAAGAACCGTCCGAAGGTACAGATGTCCAAGCAGATAGACGAACGTTTCTACCTGCTGGTCAATCCGTTCCCTATTCTTCCGGTACATTTCACGATTCCGGCACGCAAGCATCAGCCGCAGGCCATCTTCAAGAACTATGGCGAGATGCACCGATTCCTGAGTCTGCACAGCGAGCTGATGGTATTCTACAACGGTCCGAAGTGCGGTGCCTCGGCTCCAGACCATCTGCATTTCCAGGCAGGAACCAGCGGCATACTTCCCCTGCAGAACAACTGGCAGCGCCTCTCACGCAACCTGACAGATATCATCTGCCTGAACGACGAGGAGAAGATAGCAGCCATCCGCGACTATACCGTTCCAGCCTTCGTGATTATCTCCAAGAGCGAGGAATGCGACGAGATGCTCTTCAAGCGCCTCTACAGTGCGATGCCTCAGCGCGGCGACGAGACTGAGCCGATGATGAACATCGTGGCCTGGCGCAAGGGTGATGAATATATCAGTATCGTGATTCCAAGAGAGAAGCACCGCCCGGAAGCCTACTTTGCCGAGGGCGATGCCCAGATCATGGTTTCTCCGGGAGCCCTCGATATGTCGGGACTCATCATCACGCCACGCGAAGAGGATTTCCGCAAGATCACCGAGGAGAAGGCTGAGGCTATCCTGAAGGAATGCGGCATTTCCTGCAAGAAGATGGAAAGCATCATCCATAAGCTGAAGGCTGCCAAGGAGGCTGAGGAAAGCACCATCACTACTTCCACCTTATATAATAATGGTAAGCAGCCGGATGTCTCTGTGGGTATCGTGAGCGGTCAGAAGATTCATTTCTCGCTCAACAAGCCTTACCTTGCCAAGGGCGAGGTGGTTACGGGCGAACAGGAAGTGGAATTCTCCGAGGGAGGTGTGCTCTGGAACGGCAATCAGTACAGTTCGCTTACCTTCCATCCACAGAGCTGCGATGCCTCCTTCTCACTGAGCGATGTCACTATCGGCGTCAACTTCCACTGGGAACGCAAGGAAACACAGACCTTCTTAGGTACGCTCCATTTCGTGGTAGAATCAGACAAGATCTGCGCCATCAACGAGCTTCCTGTGGAGAAGTATCTGGAGAGCGTGATATCCAGCGAGATGAGTGCCACCTCCAGTCTTGAACTCCTCAAGGCGCATGCCGTGATCTCCCGTTCATGGCTCCTGGCACAGATGAAAAAGCGCAGAGACGTGGCTAAGAGCGGAAACAATTTCTTCTCTTTTGTCAAGAAAGACGACATGCTCATCCGCTGGTACGACCGCGAAGACCACACCATCTTTGATGTCTGCGCCGACGACCACTGCCAGCGCTACCAGGGCATCACCAAGGAGACTTCTCCGCATGTGGCAGAAGCTATCCGCCAGACCAAGGGACAGATTCTGATGGATGGAGAGGAAATCTGCGATGCCCGGTTCTCTAAGTGCTGCGGCGGTATCACCGAGGAATTCCAATATTGCTGGGAGAACACGCCTAAGAGCTATCTCTCTGCTGTGAGGGATATTGCTTTGGGAATCAAGCCGGAAGGACTGAAGAGTTCTATGAATGCCGAGTGCTTGAAGGATGCAAGAGATGCAGAGGGATTGAAGGACGCAAGTGATGCTGAGGGACTGAAGGATGGAGATACTGTGAACTTGAAGGGTTCAAAGACTCTGATGGATTCTGAATACAGACTTCCTGACTTGACTCAGGAGGAAGAGGCTGACCGCTGGATTCGCTCCAACCCGCCTGCTTTCTGCAATACTACAGACAGAAAGGTGCTCTCGGAAGTATTAAACGACTATGACCAGGAGACTGCCGATTTCTACCGCTGGAAGGTGATGCTGACCCAGGAGAAACTGCAGCAGCTACTCGAAGAGAAACTGAAGATGAACTTCGGCGACATCCTCGACATGAAGGCTGTGGAACGCGGTACAAGCGGACGCATCAGCAAACTGCAGATTATCGGTACCGAAAAGACTTTCACCATCGGCAAGGAACTGGAAATACGCAGAGCCTTGAGCGACAGCCATCTCTACAGTTCGGCTTTCGTGGTAGATAAGTTTGATCTGGACGAGAACCAGGTTCCTCAGCGCTTCGAACTGATCGGAGCCGGATGGGGACACGGAGTGGGTCTCTGTCAGATAGGTGCTGCCGTGATGGGCAACGAAGGATACTCCTACGATGATATCCTGCTGAGATACTATCAGGGAGCAGAAATTAAGAAAATCTACAAGTAATGTCTCTGGGATGGAATCTTTTCTGAGAGACAAGTAATGTCTCAAGGATAGCATCTTTTCTGATAGACAAGCGATGTCTAAGAAACAGGACGATATCTAATGGACAAAAGATAAATATCTAATGGATAAAATGGTAACAAAGAAGAATAGCAGGAATCCATGGGCATGGATCCCTACCCTATATTTTGCAGAGGGACTGCCCAACGTGATCGTGACAACTCTCTCTGTAGTGATGTATATGCAGTTGGGACTCACGGATGCCGAAGTGGGTCTCTATACAGGATGGCTGGCGCTTCCCTGGGTAATCAAACCCTTGTGGAGCCCGTTCATCGACCTGCTGAAGACGAAGCGCTGGTGGGTACTTACGATGCAGGCGCTCATCGGAGCAGCACTGGCAGGCATTGCGTTCTCGCTGCCTACGGCCTTCTGGTTTCAGGCCACCATGTGCTTCTTCTTCCTCATCGCCTTCTGCAGCGCCACCCACGACATCTCTGCCGACGGCTTCTATATGATAGAGCTGGATGAGCACAACCAGACGAAGTTTGTGGGTCTGCGCAACACCTTCTACCGCCTCGCCATCATCTTTGTGAATGGTTTCTTAGTGATGCTGGCTGGTGTGCTGCAGGTGATGTTCCGCAATCAGATACGCTTCTCGTGGGCACTGATTTTCTACGGATTAGCTGGCATCTTCATCGGTCTGTGGCTCTACCATAGCCGCCTGATGCCTACGCCGAAAGAGGATGTGCAGACGGAGAGAACTGTGGGCGAAGTGACTCACGAACTGAAGAATATGTTCCGCACTTTCTTTACGAAATTCGGAGAGAGAGAGACGGTCATCGTGATGCTCTTCCTGCTGTTCTACCGCTTCCCGGAGGCTTTGCTCAATACAATGACCAAGACTTTCATCCTTCGCCCTAACTCGCAGGGTGGTCTGGGCATGTCACCGCAGGAATATGGACTTGCCAATGGTACGGTTGGTCTCATCGGTCTCCTTCTGGGTGGCATCATCGGAGGTATCTTAGTGAGCCGCGACGGTATGAAGAAGTGGCTGTGGCCAATGGTTTGCGCCATCACCCTGCCGGATGCCGTCTATATCTATCTCAGCTATTCGCTCAATTCTGATATCGTGATGGTGTCCTCCTGCCTGTTCGTAGAGCAGTTCGGTTATGGGTTAGGCTTCACGGTGCTTACGCTCTACATGCTATTCTACAGTCAGGGCAAGTTCAAGACCTCTCACTACTCCATCTGTACCGGTATTTCCTATCTCGGCCTGATGCTTCCGGGCATGGTTTCGGGTTATCTGAAAGACATCTTGGGATACCGCCATTTCTTCATCGTCGTGATGGCATGCTGCGTAATCACCTTCCTGGTTACCGACTACCTCAAAATAGATCCTGACTTCGGAAAAAAGGAAAAGGAGGAAGATGAAGGGGAAATGTTGGACGAAGAAGTGACGAATGAAGAGGACATATTGGAAGAAGAGATAACGGAAGAAGAATATCTGGAAAATGAGGATTCTTCGGAAAAGCAGGATTTGCAGAACGAAAACGAAAAGGGAAACCGAAAGTAAAGGGATTCCCGAAAAAAATAAATAATTAATAGAAAAGAGAGGGTGTGTCATAAGTTCATAACACATCCTCTTTTTCGTTTCTTTGAAGATTAACTTTATCGGATAATCGTCACCTCTCCATTCTTGGCTATTTTCACGATGCTGGATGGTGTGTGAGGCTTATGCTCCTGACGACGGGTCCAGCAAACATAATCTACTTGTTCCAACAATGTCGGGTCGATATCACGATAGTTCTGCGCTGCAGGCTCACCACTAACATTGGCACTGGTGCTCACAATAGGCTTCTGGAAGCGATAACAGAGTTCCTTGCTGAAAGACTCGAAAGTTACTCGCATGGCAAGACTGCCATCCTCTGCCACCAGATTGTTGGCTACACCCGTAGCATCATCGAGGATGATGGTAGTTGGCTTCACAGGCATGGCTACATCGATGAAATCCCAAGCCACCTGAGGCACATTGCGGAAATAACGCGCCATACGGTCTGCACTATCCACCAGACAGATAAGCGCCTTACTGTCATCGCGCTGCTTTATTTTGTAAACCTTTGCCACTGCCTCTGGGTTAGTAGCGTCGCAACCTAAACCCCAAACGGTATCTGTAGGATAGAGAATCACTCCACCCTTGCGCATGCATTCTATTGCATTCTTAATATCTTCCTGTTGAGTCATTTTTTATTCTCCTTTATTATTATTTTTCCTTATATATGAAGGAATTGATTCGTCCTTTGTTCCTCAGAAAACGATTCTTGATATTTCATAAAGTCCTTCGTTTCTCAAAAACCAATTTTCTATTTACAAGAAATTTTTTGCACCTCAAAACCGATTCTTGATTATAAATTAAGGTGAAAGTACTTCCCTTATTAAATACTTCTGTACTGCTCGATATCTCTCATTCCGTTGAGGAAATCACGGGCTTCCATTCTCTTTTTGCCACTAATCTGTATTGTGTCGAGCTGGAGCCATTCGTCTGCACAAGCTATTTGCAGGCTCTTGCCTTCTACTCTCAAGGTTCCTACTACAGAAGAAGCGGCATTCTCTGAAGAAGCAGCATTCTCTGAAGAAGCAGCAACTGCCTTTCCTGTTTTGGAAGTCTTGAATACTTTCAGCACCTGCGCCTTACTGCCTTCCTTCTGAATCTCAGTCCAGGCGCCTGGATATGGCGAAAGACCGCGAATGAAGTCATACACCTTCTTGGCTGGCTGATTGAAATCGATACGGCAGGTATCCTTGAAGATTTTCGGAGCAGAATGAAGCACGGTGTCTGTCGTGATCATCTCATCCTGCGGCATTGAGTCAATATTTCCGTCGGATGCTATCAGGCGGTCGATGGTCTCTACGGCTATCTCAGCGCCTAAGTGCATCAGTCCGTCATAAACATACTCTACATCGGCATCGTCGGGGATGGCGAATGGCTTCTGCATGATGATGCGACCGGTATCAATGTCGTGGTCGAGGAAGAAAGTGGTGACGCCTGTCTCCGTCTCTCCATTGATGACTGCCCAGTTGATAGGGGCAGCACCGCGGTACTGAGGAAGGAGGGCTGCATGCACATTGAAGGTGCCGAAGCGAGGCATATCCCATACCACCTCTGGCAGCATTCGGAATGCTACCACCACATGCAGGTCGGCTTGATAACTGCGCAACTGCTCTACAAATTCCGGATCCTTCATCTTCACTGGCTGCAATACTGGCAAGCCCTGAGACAGGGCATATTGCTTGACTTGCGAAGGCTGAAGAGTGTCCTGATGACGACCCACCGGTTTGTCGGGCTGGGTTACTACAGCCACCACATTATATCCGCCTTCTACAAGGCTCTTGAGGGATTCCACCGCAAACTCCGGGGTTCCCATAAATACGATTCTTAAATCTTTTTTCTCCATTTTCCTATTGTTTTAAAAAAATGCAAGTTTACAAATATCGGAGCGCTTTGCCGAAGAACAAACTCTTTTACTCCGCTGACATATCCGCCACAATCTGGCGATAAGTCGAATAAAGGCGGGTACGACTGATATATCCCTTCAGCACGCCGTTCACATCCACTACTGGCAACTGGGCGGCATCGGTCTCGTCAAATTTCTTCATCACTTCCTGCATCGGTTCGTGATCGCTGAGCACGGCTGAAGGCTGGAGCATCAGCTGCTTTACCTTGAAACGCATGTAGAGTTCCGAACGGAAGATGATGTGACGGATGCGGGTGATATCGATGATGCCCAGCAAAACGCCAGCCTGATTGACTACCGGAAGGAAATTATTGTTGCTGCGACTGATTTCTGACACCAACTTACCCATCGGCAGGTCGGGACTTACCGGATGATAGTCCTTCTCCACCACGCTCTGCATACCCATCAGCGTGAGGGCTGCCTTGTCGATATGATGGGTAAGCAACTTGCCTTCCCTTGCCAGTCGGAGCGCATAGATACTGTGGCTCTCGAAGATGCTGATGGTAAGCAGCGAGCAGATGCACACGATCATCAGTGGGATGAAGAGCAGGTAACCGCCTGTCAGTTCGGCTATCAGGAAGATGCCCGTCAGCGGTGCATGCATCACGCCCGTCATCACGCCTGCCATGCCCATCAGCGTAAAGTTCTGCTCCGGAATATAAACGCCTAACTTGTAGATGTTCCAGATGCGGGCAAAGAAGAAGCCAGCAAAACCGCCGATGAAAAGCGATGGAGCAAAGGTTCCACCACAACCGCCGGAACCATTGGTTGCTGAGGTGGCAAACACCTTGGTGAAGGTTACCAGTCCGATATATAGCACGAGCAACTGACTGTGACCATAGAAGAGCGAATTGCTCATCACCATGTCCCAGTCGGCCTCTGTTCTACCCTTCAGCAGAATGTTGACTGCCGAATATCCCTCGCCATAGAGCGATGGGAAGAGGAAGATGAGACTGCTCAGGATGATGCCTCCAAAGAGCAGTTTGACATACGGATACTGCTTCAACTGGGCGAAGAATCCCTCGCAGGCCGACATGGTTCTCATGAAGTAGAGACTCACGAAACCGCAGAATACGCCCAGCAGGATGCACGCCGGCACACGGTCGAGTTCCCATGGGTCGGTGAGCGTGAAATCGAAGAGCGATTTCTCGCCCATCAGGATATAACTGAAACAGGTAGCCGTAACACAGGAGATGAGGATAGGCAGCAATGAAGCCATCGAGAGATCTACCATCAGCACCTCAAGCGTGAAGACGAGACCTGCGATTGGGGCTTTGAAGATACCAGCAATGGCGGCACTCGCACCGCATCCTACGAGCAGTATCATCGTTTTCTTGTCCATGCGGAATATCTGTCCCAGATTACTTCCGATGGCTGAACCCGTGAGCACAATCGGCGCCTCGGCTCCTACTGATCCACCGAATCCAATGGTGATACCAGAAGCTACTACCGACGACCAGCAGTTGTGTCCCTTGAGTTTCGACTGCTTGGTAGAAATCGCATAGAGCACTCTCGTGATACCATGAGAGATATTGTCTCGCACCACATACTTGATAAAGAGCGAGGTAAGATAGATGCCCACGATAGGGAACAAGAGGAAAAGCAGATTGTAGGTGCTTTTCTCAAAACCCGAAGTGAGCAATATCTGTATCTCGTGCACGATACTATGCAGGAAAAATCCAGCAACGGAGGCAAGCAGACCGATGACAAAAGCCAGGATAAGCGTCATCTGGCGGTCGGAGATATGCTCCTTCTGCCACGCTACCATTTTGGCTATTGCGCCCGGTTTTTCTGCCATTTCATCTATCATCTCTTATTATTTCTTTAAAAAGTTATCCTTTTATATTATTAGAATTCCGAAGTAAAGTGGAACTTGATATGCTCGAAGTCCTGCTGCGCCATGCTCAATACATAGCCTGAATCGGCCAGGAACACATCCCTGCCCTCGATATCCTTCGCCATGTACTGGTACTTGCGCTTCTTGAAGCTCTCCAATTCCTTCTCGTCGTCGGCCTCTATCCAGCATGCCTTATGCAAGTGAACTGGCTCCCAACGGCACTTGGCATTATACTCGTTCTCCAGACGATACTGGATCACCTCAAACTGAAGCTGACCCACGGTTCCCACAATGCGGCGACCATTAAACTGGTTGACAAACAACTGTGCCACACCCTCGTTCATCAGCTGCTCCAATCCCTTCTGGAACTGCTTGCTCTTCATCGGATCATCATTCTCGATATACTTGAAGAGCAGTGGAGAGAAGGATGGCAAACCACGGAAGTGAATCTTCTCACCCTCGGTCAGCGTATCACCGATCTTGAAGATGCCATTGTCTGGCAAACCTACGATATCGCCCGGATAAGCCTCGTCGATGGTACTCTTGCGCTGTGCCATAAACTGGGTTGGCGAAGAGAAACGCACGGTCTTGTCGAGACGCACGTGATAGTAAGGCTGATTGCGCACAAACTTGCCCGAACAGATCTTGCAGAATGCGATGCAGGAACGGTGGTTAGGGTCGATATTGGCAGTAATCTTGAAGATGAAACCCGTAAACTTTGGTTCCTCAGGCTCCACCATGCGCTCCTCTGCCTTGGTAGGTCTTGGCGATGGAGCTATCTGAACGAAGCAGTCCAAGAGTTCCTGCACACCGAAGTTGTTCAATGCTGAACCGAAGAATACTGGTGCCACCTCGGCAGAGCGGTAAGTCTCCACGTCGAACTCAGGATAAACACCATCCACCAGTTCCAGTTCCTCGCGCAACTGGGCAGCCTCGCGCTCACCTACTCGCTGGTCGAGCTCCTCAGACTGCACATCCACCTCCACCTTTTCGGTTACGCGCTGCTTGTTAGGCGTAAAGAGGTTGAGCTGGTGCTCGTAGATATTATACACACCCTTGAATCGGGCGCCCTGTCCGATAGGCCATGAGAGTGGACGAACGGAAATCTTGAGTTCCTCCTCCAGCTCATCGAGCACGTCGAACGGATCACGACCCTCGCGGTCCATCTTGTTGATGAAGATGATAACCGGCGTATTGCGCATACGGCACACCTCCATCAGCTTGCGGGTCTGCGCCTCCACACCCTTGGCAGAATCCACAACGATGATGGCAGAATCCACGGCAGTAAGTGTGCGGTAGGTATCCTCGCAGAAGTCCTGGTGACCCGGAGTATCGAGGATGTTCACCTTATATGGTTCGCCAGACTGTCCGTCTGGGAGATAATCAAACTCCATCACAGAAGTAGATACAGAGATACCACGCTGCTTCTCGATGTCCATCCAGTCGGAAGTGGCAGACTTGCGTATCTTATTGTTCTTTACGGCACCAGCCACCTGTATCTGTCCACCGAAAAGCAAGAATTTCTCGGTCAATGTTGTCTTACCAGCATCCGGGTGAGAGATAATGGCAAACGTTCTTCTTCTTTCTATTTCTTTCATCTATGATTTATATGATTTTAAAATGTATATATAATAATGTACAACTACATGTCGTCGTCGTCAAATTTCAGTCCCTCGGTACGATCCTTGATATAATAGTCGCTGAGCAGTCCCACGAAGGTGGTTATCTCCTTGATGGCGCACTCTGTTTCCGGGGTAATCGGCTTCTTCTGCAGTCGGAGCAGCATCACTCCGTAGAGGGCATCCAGACAGGTTTCTATCTCGTTGACGTCCTTGTCGCCCCTGTTGCGCAGTTCCACGATGAATGGCAGCACCTTGTAATATTCGCCATTATAGATAGGGAACTTGGTGCTCTGCAGCAGCATGCCGTGCAGGTCGATCACATCCTGCAGCAGCACCTTGTTAATATTGAGATGTCCCGATTCGCGCTTTCCCTCCTCATTCATCATGCGGATGAGATTGCCAAACCAGTCGATTTCCTCCTCCTTCTGTTCCGGAGTGAAATCAAAATTTTCGATATAGTGCTTCTTGATAACCGGGAGCGAACAGCCGCAGGCACGGATGATATCCTCCACCTGCCACATATACAAGAGGTATTCTGCTATACTTTTCTTCTTTAATTCCTGAGCTACAAACATCTTTTTTAATTAGAAATTAGAAATTAGAAATGCTATATTCCAAATTAGAAATTATACATACTCCCTTAGAATTCCGGGAGATGATAGAGATTGAACACGGTTCCGACGAGTGCGATGAGCGAGAAGATGATCACGATACTTCCTATTACCTTATTAATAATAAGGATGCCGTTGGTATCAAACTTGCCCCTGATCTTGTCGATGAGCCATGTGAGACCGAACCACCACAGCAGCGCTCCGAACATGATGCTCAGATAGCCCACGCTCATCTCCAGCGGCATATCCGGCACTACGAAGGCAAACTGGGCAAAGGTGGCCATGAAGAGGAACACGATGAGCGGATTGGAGAGCGTGACGAAGAAGGCGGTGATGGCATTGTGCCAGAGCGTGCCCTGCTTCTTGCTACTCTGATGCATGTTCTTCGTAGGATTGCTCTTGAAGCAATATACGCCGAACACCAGGAGCAGAAGGCCTCCGAAAATCTGCAGATAGAACTTGTTTTGGGCATTATTGACAATGTCCATCACGAAACTCATTCCCAAACCCGTGAAGAGTGCATACACGATATCGCTGAAAGCGGCACCGACACCTGTCACGAAACCAAACCAGCGGCCCTTGTTCAAAGTGCGCTGGATACACAAGATGCCAACAGGCCCCATCGGGGCTGAGGCGATCACACCTATGATAATTCCCTTGAATATGAAATCAAGTATATTTATCTGAATCGGAAACACTAAATTCATAACAAGGCGCAAAGTTACAAAAAAAAGGCCATATCTTGTAATTTTTTCGAGTAAAACTTTGTTTGTTACAAACTTTTTTATATCTTTGCACCATAATTCTAACTAAATAAATAGAAAAACATGACAGAGAATGCACTTAAGCCATATGTGATCGGTTTGGACCTGGGTGGTACCAATTCCGTATTCGGCATCGTAGATGCTCGTGGCGAAATTAAAGCTACTACTGCTATCAAGACAGGTGGTTATGATGATGTAAATGATTATGTAAAGGCTGCCGTGGAGGCTCTCCAGCCTATCATCGAGACCGTGGGTGGTATCGACAAGATCAAGGCGATGGGTATCGGTGCTCCTAACGGCAATTACTATAACGGAACTATCGAGTTCGCTCCTAACTTGGCTTGGGCTCACGATGGTGTAGTGCCTTTGGCTAAGCTCTTCAGCGATGCTTTAGGTGGTCTGCCAGTGGCTCTTACCAATGACGCCAACGCTGCGGCATTGGGCGAGATGACCTACGGTGCGGCTCGTGGCATGAAGAATTTCATCGACATTACTCTCGGTACGGGTGTTGGTTCCGGCATTGTAATCGATGGCAAGATGGTCTATGGCTGCGATGGTTTCGCAGGCGAGTTGGGTCATGTCATCATGGTTCGCGGCGAGGAAGGTCGTCTCTGCGGTTGCGGCCGTAAGGGATGCTTGGAGGCTTACTGCTCTGCTACTGGTGTGGCTCGCACAGCCCGTGAGTTCCTCGAGAAGAGCGATGAGCCATCTTTACTTCGCGATATGAAGCCAGAAGATATTACTTCTTATGATGTCAGCGTAGCTGCTGGTAAGGGTGATGCTTTGGCTAAGCGAGTATATGATTTCACTGGCAAGATGCTGGGTGAGGCTTGCGCTGATTTCGCTGCGTTCAGTTCTCCTGAGGCATTCGTATTCTTCGGTGGTCTTACCAAGGCTGGCGACCTCCTGATGAAGCCTCTAAAGGAATCTTACGACAAGAGTGTACTGAAGATTTTCAAGGGCAAGGCTAAGTTCTTGGTTTCTACACTCGATGGTAGCTCTGCTGCGGTGCTTGGTGCCAGTGCAGTGGGCTGGGATTTGTAAGATATTTCTCTTTAATAAGCATAAAGTTTTAAAAAAAGCATTTTGTATATTGATATTTTCGGTATACCGCTATCGTGAGATAGGTTTTTTGTGTGAATAGTACTCCCGGAGATTTACTCTGGGAGTATTTTTCGTATTTGCAGACTGTAAGTAAATGACACGATCTTTAAGTTCTTAGTAAACAGAGATTTATAGTCCATATCAAGGGATTTGCATCCCATATTCAGGAAAGAATTATATCCTATGTTCAGGTAAGGATTGTATTCAATGTACAGGTAAAAATTGTATTCAATATAATAAATAATCAAACAAGTAAAAATGAAGAAAATTTACACACTGGCTAATATGGCCAAAGGTATGATGCTCGCTGCCCTTCTGGCAGTAGGCACAACTGCTCTTGCGCAGAATGTTTCAGGTAACACAGAAAATGGTACTGTTGAAGGCAATGAAAATGGTAGCAACGAGAATGAAACTTTCGCTCCTGCTGCTGAAAGCTCTTGGCTCCAACCTGTAAAACTCGTTGGTAATGGTCAGAAGGCTTACATCTACAACGTGGCTACTGAGACTTTTATCACCGGTAAGACTGCTACCGTGAAAAATATCGAGAATGCAGACGTCTGGACGATTGATGGCGATAAAACCCGTTGTTTTACTTGCGATAATGCGCAAAAAGAACGTCTGTTCTTGGAATATTCCAGTTTATGGCACCCTTTTGTATGGTATGCAGAGGTATCTGACGACAGAAAAGCAACAGATTTTACCATCGAAGAAGGTTCTACAGAAAATAGCTATAAACTCACTAAAAGTAGAGAGAGACTATTCAATAAAGGTACTGAAACTGCCTACTTCAGCGTCAGCGGTGAGAAATACGTGGCAAGCCTGGAGCCTTCTATAGACAACGACTGGTATATCATTTCTGCAGACCAGAAGGATGTCTATACAGAATATACTTCCCTCTTCACTGAGGCTGCAAGCCTGCTCAAGGACGAGAAGCTGAACGATCAGGAATCTGTTCTGGGCGCTATCAAAACTGCATTGCAGGAGACTGCCAAGGGTACTTTCGATACCTCCAATGCTGACATCAATAAGCTCAAGACAACTATTGCAGCTGCCAAGAAAGCGATTGAGGACATCACTAACGGTATCAGCAATACCTCCGACAATCTCGAGAATGCAGAAATTACTTCTATCTATAGCGCCAACGGTACCCGCAAAGCTCAGCTGACCAAGGGTATCAACATCATTAAGATGAGCAATGGTGCCGTCAAGAAGATTTTAGTGAAGTAAAACAATAAGATTCAGACGATGGTGATCCAGACCGCCTCACCCTGATCGCTCGCCGCCATGATGGAGGTGATGAGCTTCGTCAGCGTGGCACGAGAGGAGGTCAACCTGCCCACTATCGTGTTCTCACCCACGAGAATGCAGCCCCGCGTATCTGCCGCCATGTTGCCGCTATGTATGCGTATGCCAGTGAAAACCGGCACGCCTACCAGCAGCGGAAACCAGCGACGGAAGCGGGGCGATTTCGTTATGACCACTGGATAACTGCCCTCGGGAATGGCCGTCAGCCCCACTACCTTGCGAGCCGGAAACCTCCGAATTAATTCCGTGTCATCCGATGAACAAAAAATGAATCGATGAGACCTACTTCTCCAAAACCTGCAAATCCTGATAGAACCAGACATTCATCTGATTAGCACCTCTATGATTCCAAGCATAATAAGGAATCAATGTGAGTTTCTGATTCTTCACAGAAACCTTGCCATCAGCAGCCTGATCGAGCACCTGAGCATCGGTCTGGATAGCCTTCACAGAGAACGCAGGAGCGCCCTGAGACTCAGTATTAGAGATGCTATAACCATCTATCACTGAAAAAGCCGGATTCTTGGCTACAACGCTGCGAAGTACAGGAGCACCGTCATTATCCACAGCCTCTGCGCAATACACTAATGGACCACGCTCTACTGCCACCTTACCTCTGTCGTCAACCACTTTCCCGTTAGCCACAACCGTGCGTACAGGCATATCAAAATGGATGCGGATTACATCACCCTTCTTGATATTCTTCACAGGCAGATACCCCTTGTTGGCTGCCAGATCACCCTCCACAGCCTTACCATTCACGCTCACGCTATAAGCAGGTTGCTCGGCATCACTATACTTATAAAGGTCGCTCGGAACCACCTGATTGCGAACCCATCCAGGAATGCGCACCAGCAGATTGGCACCTTTCACACCACTCTTCTTTACCAAAATCTTGATATCGCCATTCCAAGGATACTCAGTAGTCTCCTCCAGCACCACTTCCTTGCCCATCACCTGGATGGTAGAAGTATTTCCGGCAAAGAGATTCACGTAGATATCCTTGTCCTTCACGCCATAGAGATAACCCGGCAATGAAGGGATGAAACGGCTCAGATTGCTCGGACAACAGGCGCAGCCAAACCAAGGCTGGCGGGTGGTGGTACCGTCGGCATTAAACTTGTATTTGCCATCGCTCGACAATGGATTCGGATAGAAGAAGCGGCCTCCGTCCATGCTCATGCCCGAAATCACACCATTATAAAGTGTGCGCTCCAGACAGTCAATATATTTGCTATCGCCATGCAGGAGGAACATGCGCTCATTGAGATACACCTGAGCAATGGCAGCGCAAGTCTCGTTGTAGGCAGTCATATTAGGCAACTCATAGTCGGCACCGAAAGCCTCTCCGCCATGACGGGCACCCACACCACCCGTGAGATAATACTTCTTGGAAACGATATTGTTCCAGATGCGGTCGATGGTCTTGATATAATCCGAATCACGTGTCAGGGCAGCCACATCAGCGATTCCGGCATACATATATCCGGCACGCACGGCATGTCCCCAAGCCTCGTTCTGCTTCAGGATAGGCTTGTCGCTCTGGCTATAGGCATCGTGGATAGAGGTAGTACCGCGGGCATCGAGGAAGTATTTAGCCTCGTCGAGATATTTCTTCTCGCCCGTAAGCGTATAGAGGCGGGCAAGTGCCATTTCGGCTATCTGATGACCCGGCACAACCCTGTGCTGACCGGCTTGAGGACCCACCTCCCTGATCACACAGTCGGCATATCGCTTGGCAATATCGAGGAATTTTCTGCTGCCCGTAGCCTGATAATGGGCGCAGGCTGCATCCACCATGTGACCGAGATTATAAAGCTCATGGCTCAGCACTTCTACCTTGCTCCAGCGGGTAGCACCCGACCAACCGTGAGGATGTTTCGGATTGATGGTACGAGCGGTATAGAGATATCCGTCTGGCTCCTGCGCAGCACCCACCACATTGAGCACACTGTCGATATAGGCCTTCATCTTCTTGTCGGGATAGGTCTGCAGGATATAGCTGGCTCCCTCAATGGTCTTATAGACATCGGTATCATCAAAAGAGAAGCCCATAAACTTGCTCACGTCCCACTCCTTGGTATCGAGACCGGCATGTCCCGGATGCTGCAAGGTATAGGCAGCCATCTCGAAATTCTTGTAGCGGTGCTCGCTCTCGCACTTGCTGAAAGCCAACGGCACAGTTACCTCTCGGGCAGCCTTCAGACGCGCACCCCAAAAGGTATTCTGAGCGATTTTCACACTGGTGAAAGGTACCTGAGCAAAGGGATAACCATTGTCCAAAACCTTGGTTTTCTGGGATGCAGAAGCCTTAGACTTCACTGAAGAAGCCTTGACTAAAGCATTCGCAGACTTAGCTGAAGAAGCCGTGGTAGATGCACCAGCAGACTTGGCTGAAGAAGCCGTGACAGACTTAGCCGAAGCCTGCAACGCAGCAGGAGCTAACATTGCAGCAGAAAGTAAGACTGCAGAGAAAATTCTTTTTTTCATCATTTTATTAGGTATTTTATAGTTATATTATTGTTGCGACTAATAAATCTATCCATAGTTGTATCAGAGTCCCGATATGGATGCAGAAACCCAAAATGGATGCAGAAAACCGAATTGGATGCAGAAACCCAATTATTATATAATACGATTAACGTAGCATATTTACTTTTTAAAGTGTGAAATCGACAACAAAGTCGTTTTCGACTGCAAATATAATAAAAAAATTAAAACAAAACAGATAATTATAAGTAAAAATGAGCATTTATCACGAAAATCACAACAAATACCCACTTTATAAGAATCATTATACCCTATCGGGAGTAGCCTATGTTTTATAAGCTTATTTTATACCCTATCGGGAGTAGCCTATATTTTTTAAGCTTGATTTATACCCTATCGGGATGAAAATAGATGTTTAAAATCGATTTTTTACTACTCACAGCGATGTCAATTTCAGTAATTTCAGTTTTTTTTTTGCATAAACAAAGAAAGAAAGGTTCAAGAAACTATCAAAGACCCCCTTAAAGAAAAACGAGAACCATTTAAAGAAAATCAGGAACCCTAAAAAAAAATCCCCAAAACCTTTTAATAAAAGATTGCAAGAACCATTTAAAGAAAATCAAGAAAACCATTAAAAAAATTCCCCAAAACCTTTTAATAAAAGATTTCAAGGAACTTTTTTCAAGACACTATTTTGTAACTAATACGATTCTCTTTGTTTTCAGATTACCTTTCTGAACGCCCGATGCTGCAGACTGATGACCAGACACCGCATTCTCGCAAGCAACTGTCAATTCAACCTTAGACGGCTGAGTTCCTGCTCTTAAGATCACAAGCGCAGAACCCTGATAGAGCGCACGCTCGGCAGTCTTGTTCAACTGCTTCTTGCCCACGTGCAGTTCATCCGAATTAATATTTCCGTTATCCACCGCCACGATATCCGCATCACCCTTCACCGTGAAAGTCAACTTGCTGAATGCGTTCTTATCCTTCAGATCCATCACTCTCCTGCCTTTCTTATCTACAGCATACACTCTCACGTGCATCAGATCCAGTCCGTCAGCATGCCAGGTCTCAGCATCAGGCACCATCTTCAGCGCCACTGCCTCGCCCGTAGTCTCTATCTGATGGCGAGCCACAACCTTGCCATTCTTCCGGGCCACAGCCAGCAGAGTGCCAGGCGCATAAGCGATGCCGTCCCACTTGATGCGGGCACGCAACTTAGGGTCGTCACTGTTCTTCTTCACACCCAAACTCTTGCCGTTCAGGAATATCTCCACCTCGTCACCATTGGTATAGGTATAGAGCGAAACCTTCTCGCCTGCTTCCCGGTTCCAGTTCTCAGAAAGCTTGCCAGCCGAAACATTGATGCCGTTCCACTGCACATTGCCACCAGCCTTCTCAATGATGCCGATATGCACAGTAGGTTCGTCAGAGAACATACTTTTCACAAAATAAGCGTCCGGTTTCGGTTGCAGAGAAAGGTCGAAAACGCCTTGATTCCAGCCCTTAACAGGCCAGCCCATACTCTCGCCTAAATAGTCGATGGCGCCCCAGTAAGCTAACCCAAGCACCTTATTGCAGTCCATCTCATAGAAATTAGGACCCATTGCAGCCGTGCTCGCCTCACTCTGATAGAACGTCTTTTCCGGATAGCGCTTCATGTCGCCAGGGAAGTACATATACCTATAATTATAGGAATTCACCTCGGTTGCCACAGCCAGATCAGCTGGAATAGAATCGGTATCCAGATTGCGATAGCGCGGATGCATGGCCACGGTAGTGAGACGGGTGTCGTCGTAGCGATGGAGCAGTTGCTTCTGCAGTTCATAAGCCGTCACACCCCAGTCGTTGAAAGGCAGATTGGAATACTGCTGCAGTTCATTACCCAAACTCCAGAGCACCACAGACGGATGATTTCTATCTCGCTTCACCCATTCCGGAATATCCTTCTGCCAGAGACTCTCCCAATCTACTCTGCCACCGGCATACTGCGCCAACCACTTATCGTAGAGTTCATCCACCACGAGAATGCCCAATCTGTCGCAAAGTCTAAGGAAGTCTTCGCTATAGGGATTATGGGAAGTTCTCACATGATTGAATCCGAACTCTTTCATCATCTTGAGTCGCTTCTCAATGGCACGTGGATAGGCTGCTGCACCTAACGCACCGAGAGTATGATGATTGGCAAAACCCTGCAGGAGCACCTTCTTGCCATTAACGAGCAGACCATGCTGCGGATTCATCTCGATGGTTCTCACGCCAAACGGTTCTCGTATCTGGTCAGCCACCTTACCCTCGTTATCGTAAAGCGTAACCTCGGCAGTATATAGATAAGGTGTATCGCACGACCAGAGTTTGGCATTCTCTATCTTGATAGCCGGCAGTTCATACTCTCTGTCGCGCCACTTGGCATTGAAATCCACATCCGTTTTCTGCTGCGCTACCACATGGCCGTCAGCATCCAAGATTCTGACTTCTACAGGAATGAAAGTTCCAGGAGCCTTCACCTTTCTCTGCTGGTTGAAGATGTTAGCCCGAATCTTCACTTCCTGATTGTTGACGGTACGGATGAAGAGCGGATGGCGAGGGAAAAATAAATCCTTGTCGGTGACGATAAAGTTGACATCCCGATAAAGACCGGCACCAGTAAACCAGCGGGAGTTGTTCGGATTGCGGGTATCTGCCTTCACTGCAATCTCATTGACTTCGCCAAACTTGAGCAACTTGCTCACATCTACATCAAAGCCGAGGTAACCATAGTCAGTACCACCTATTCGCTTACCATTGAGGTAAACATCGCCCACGAGCATGATGCCCTGGAAATCGAGGAGAATGCGCTTGCCCTTCCACTCGGCCTTCGGAGTCAGTTCATAGCGATACCAGCCTATACCCATTTCCTTAAAGCCACGTGGACTCAAACGGCTGCGAACATTGCTACCTGCATCACTATTATCAGGACGTTCGCTGGCATTAGGAGCCACCCAGTCCTGTCCAATCAGGAAATCGTGAGGCAGGTTGACTACCTCATCGTTAGCCTGCAAATTCTTCAGCATATTCACGTCGGAAACATCCCCACGATGGAACTGCCAACCTCTGTCGAGAGAAATCGTATCTCGGACTGATGCAGAAGCATTGCCAGCAGATGCAGAAAGCAACATCAGCAGGCCAGAGTAGAAAAAATATTTTGCTGTCATATATTTCATTCAAAATTATTATTTCAAATATTTAGCCAATGGGCTCTTCATTTTCTTCAATCCTTTCGCCACGCACTTTGCGTTATGACGAGCACCCTTGAGAGAGGTGTGCGTATGATCCTTCTTGTAATATTCTTTCACTTTCTCCTTGCCTATCTTATCATAAGAATCGGCAGCAATATTGTGAAGGTCGAGGAAAGGAACTTCGGTCTCTGCCACCACCTCTCTGTACCACTTGCCATAGGTATCGTTGCGGCGCTCCATCTTGCCGTGTGGCCACTCATTGCGAGGAGTCAGGGAAACCAAAATAGGATGAGCACCCTTCTCGTAAACGTCCTGAATGAACTTCTTCAGATACCAGCCGAAAGAATAAACCACCTCAAACTGCTTGCTCTCCTGCATCTGATAGACATTGCAGGTATCCTTGGCACAAGGAATGGAACCGCGCATCTTCTTATCGGTCAAGGAACAGATGTCGTTATGACCGAACTCAATGAGCACATAGTCGCCCGGCTGCAAACTGTTATATACCTTCTCCCATCTGCCCTCATTGAGGTAGGAACGGCTGCTGCGACCCGCCTTGGCAGCATTCACACAGGTAATCTTCTTAGGATTGAAAATGGTATAAGCCTGAGAGCCCCAGCCCCACATACCATCCTCTTCCTTGTCAGCATTCTTTACGGTACTGTCGCCAGTAAAGAAAACCACCGGCTTGCCCTTCTCTCGCTGAAAATTCTCCACCGGAAGAGCCACATTGATCATCATCGCCTGCAACGGAGCCAGACTCGGGTCCTTACTCTCTGCCAATCCCTCTGCAGCCGAACGGGCATTCATCATCGCTCCGAAACGGGAGGTGTGGATATGGTCCTTGAAGAAGTGATACTTCTCCTTCCAATGTCCGTAACTGTCGAGTTTGGCTGCCGAAATCTCATTCAGATCTACAAAAGGAACGCCCTCCTGCTCTGCCACCTGCTTCGCCCAGAGACCGAAAGTCTTATTCACGCGCACAATCTTATCATTCTCATCATAGGCATCACGAGGAGTAAGCGACATCAGGATAGGATGAGCACCGAGCGCCTTGCAGTCGTTGATATACTTGCGCATATACTCGCCGTAGGTATAGACGGTCTCCTTTACGCCCGTCTCCTTGATGGTGACATTGAGCGAATCCTTACCGATGCCTGGAATGCTGGCACGCGCACGACCGCTATCGTAAGGACCGTTATCGTTATGACCGATAGAGATGATCACCCAGTCGCCAGCCTTGATACCCTTGCGCACATCTGGCCAGAGACGGTTGTAGAAAGTACGGCTGCTCATGCCTCCGAGCGCCTGATTTTCTACCGTAATCTTATTCTCGTCAAAGAACTCGTGTTCGTAATAGCCCCAGCCCCACTGGCCGTTATTTCCATTGCCCAGGGTGCCATTGCGCATGGTAGAGTTGCCTATCAGGAAGAGTACAGGATTGTTGCCCTTTCTGCTGGTTCCAGGAACAATGCGGGCGGTCATCGCCTTGTTGAGACTGTCCACTGTATTGTCAATCACATGGTTTACATCTTCCATCGGTTTTGCCACCTGGGCAAAAGAAGCAGTTGTTGCCGCTATCAGCGACATTGCAAACAATATTCTTTTCATTAGCTACGTATTTTTATCAAATTATTATCGTTATATTATATACAAGAGAATTCTTCACTCTTCGTTCTTCATTCTTCACTTAATCCTTTCTGCATGATCAGGCAGATAATATCCCAGATGAGGAGGTTGATTATATCCCACATTCTGCCAAGCCACACTCAGGCGATAGATGTGATCGTGCATGAGCGTAGGGATGCGGTATTCCGTCGGGATATTCGTAGTGAAAATATTCAGATGAGAGGCATCGCTCTCGTCCCAGTAGATCACCTCCTCACGCCAGTCGCCGAAGATATCAGCCTGCAGATTAGGAGTAGCCTTCGTCCAGTTGTTGCTCACAGAATGTCCCATATCGCTGAGATGCTTTCCGTTGCTCAAAGGCAACGGCACCGCCTTCTTTCCGTTCCACTTCTGCAGGTACGGAGCAAAATGCGGTCTGCGACCATTGGCAAGCAGTTCGTCCTGCAGGTCGCCATCCCAATAGATTCTGAAGTTCATCGCCGGCATTTGGGAAGGGTCGTCAACAATCACTTTTCCATGACAATCCCTTACTTCCTTACTGTCTAAGCTCCACATTTCAAAGCCCCGATGCCGCCCGTCAATATCCGCAGCCACACCCCTTCCGGTATCATCTCTATCCTGCGTACGGTAGAGAATCTCGCCAGTACGGGCATCCCGGAAATCAGAACCATAAGGCTTCTCTTCGTGTACCATAAAGACTTCCAAGCCCGGTCTGTCTGGGTCGAGATCAGCGAGATGGAGCGCATCGCCATGACCAAGTCCCGTGGAATACAACAGACTTCCATCGTGATTGATGGCTGCCGAACCATAGGTAACCTCGTCGCATCCATCACCATCCACATCGCCAACTGCCAGGCTATGGGCGCCCTGTGCAAAGGCCGTCGCCGAAAGCCCATGCGCCTCCTTGATTACCTTACCATCGCCATCCATCACCACCCAGTCGTGAGGCGTAAGAGAGGCGTGCAACCACTTCGTCGTCAGTTGTTTACCATCGAAATCTACTGCCCAGAGATAAGAGCGGGTATAGTATCCACGGCACATCACGGCACTCGGGCGATGGGCTGCCCCATCGAGATAAGCCACGCCAGCGAGGTATCTTTCGCCACGGTTGCCATAATTGTCTTTATCGCCCCAAACAGACGAATAAGCAGGGAACCCATCAGCCTCAAGTCGTTCACCATCAGCCACTTGCCTGCCCACACCGAATGCTCTGTTAGGATTGTACCAGATGGTATGCATCGCCTTGCCCGTCTCGCCATTGAAGACCGTGAGCAGTTCCGGACCGTTCTTGATACGTCCACGATAGTTGCGATAATCAGCCGCATTATCGAGCGAACGAATCTCTGCATCTGTAGCCGATTCGCTGACGAAACAACCCTGTCCATCGACACTTCCTGCCGAAGTCTTGCAAATCATTTCAGACTTTCCGTCGCCATCAAAGTCGAAAACCAAGAACTGGGTATAGTGGGCACCGGCACGGATATTCTTGCCAAGATTGATGCGCCAGAGCTGGGTTCCGTCGAGCTTATAACAGTCGAAGATCACATCGCCCGTATAGCCATCGTGGGAATTGTCGTGGGAGTTGGAAGGGTCCCATTTCACTATCAGTTCATACTCGCCGTCGCCATCCACATCGCCCACGCTACAGTCGTTCGGAGAGTAGGTATAGGCCCTGCCGTCGGGAGCAGTCCCGCCCTCAGGACGGTGGATAGGCAGCGACTTATACAGGTCCGTCCAAGGCTTCACTGGTTTGGAAACCTCCCGTTGCATCGGGGCATCCATCTTCGGCTCATCCTGATAAGTGATGATGCGATAAGAATGTGCAGGAGAGCCTTTGGCGTCAGTAAAGTTGGTTGCCCGGACATGATGAGCAATCACTTTTCCATCCCGCTCTATATCGAAGCAGACATTCTTGCTATCCGTACCGAGGAGTCGCCAACTGAGATAGATTCCCTTTCCGGCAGCCGGCAAAGCCACCAGTCCACGGCCGAGGCGTTCCATCGGGAATTGTGAAGATTTCTGCCCAAATGCACTATTTTGCTGACCATAAGCGAAACCATTCTGTTCATAATCACTACTCTCCTGTCCATAAGCGCAATTATTTCCAAATACGCTGAAGACAGAAAGAAACGAAAGAATATATAATTGTCTTTTTCTCATCAGTAGATTGTCTTTTCAGACATTTATTATAAATTTAGAACTTCTCTGCAAAAGTAAAAAAAATAATGCAAATTCCGCTTTATATTTTGCTTATTTTTCTCTATTTTTTGGCAGCGGCTTTTTTAAAGGTAAAAAAGTAAAAAGGGATAATGAAGTGAGAAGTGAGAAATGAGAAGTGAGAAATGAGAATGGAGGAAAGAGATGGAAGGGAAGGAAATTGAAGCACGAAAAATCTGTGCAAATCTGTGAAATCTGTGGGACATATTCCACCCTGAGGGGGTATCTGTAACGACCGAACAGGTCGCCTCCGCGTAAATCCGTGAGTAATCGACGTAGCAAGAATGCCTCCAATGCAAAAAACATGAAGAAAAATAAGAGGGCGTGCCATAGACTTATGACACACCCTCGTTTAGATTTCATTAACTATATTATAACCAGCAAACTAAATCCTTTACTGAAAATATTTCTTAGATTACTTCAAGGTAACCTTGATAGTTCCCTTAGCAGTACGGACAATGTACAAGCCAGAAGCCAAGCCACGACTCTTCAAGTCGCTCTGCAAGGTAGCCATAGAAGTCTGCAAACTTGTCATGCGGAAGCCGTTGAGCGTATAGACATCTGCCTGGAAAGAACCCGCGTCGAAACCGATTTCACGAATACCAGTTGTATTGGCTACATAGACAACTCCCTCTGTAAGGAACTTGCTTGTATCCCAACCCAAACCAGCAGGGAGCGCCTGCAAGTCAAATTTAGGAGTACCGCTGATCGTGCCTGCACAGTCAACAACACGCACATAGTCACCCTCTGCAGGAGTCCAACCATTCGCATTGTATGTGACATAGATGGTACCATTCAGAGTAGCATTGCCACCTACATTCAGATAAGCCCAACCAAGAGCCTTGCTGCCTGTTGGCTTAGTATAGAGAGAATCGGCTTTAAACATATTCACATAAATGCTTGAACCGACAGCGGCACTCAAGTTCTTCTGGATATTGATTACACCCGTATTGCTGGTCTGATTTGCAGGCTTATTAGTTCCTGGGCGCAAGACACCACCTTTCAAAAGGTTGACACCCAAAGAATAACCTACGCCACAAAGTTCACCACTACCCTGTACATAGAGGATGGTTGGAGAAGTCATGGAAGAAGTTGCAGCTGCCTTGTTCAGCTTCACAGCACCATCCACAATCTTCAAAGACTTAGCATTGGCAAGCACATCCTCATTAGAGATAGTCCATATACCCGTACCATTCTTCACCACAAAGCTACCATTGATAGAACCCTTGAACTCAAAGTCTGTATCCTTACCACCAATCGTCAACGTATTGATACCTGAGCCAAAGTTTCCTCCATTGCTGATATAGCCACTACCCGTCAAAGCACCGATGGCAAAACTCTTGCCATTTGTACAGAATGCATAATCCTTTGTAAATCGGGAATCTACATTAAGCGTAGCCAATGGAATACCATAAGGATTATTGAAGTCGAACACAGGCTCGTAAGCATTCTTGCTTCCACGCTTTGCATTGATAGTTCCAGCAAACTTGCTCCAGTCGCCCTTGAATTGACAGCGGATCCAGGTGCCGTAGATATCGATGGTTCCCTCACCAGTCAGCTTACCGGTATAGTCGCATCGTCCATCAGGATACCAGGTTCCCGATTTACCCTTAGGAACTTCGATATTCACATTATCGGTGTTGCTGGAATAGATACTATTATTTGCCTGCAGCACAACCTTGCTACCATTCAGCACTATCGTCTTGCCATTGAAATGTCCATCCTGGAAATCATAGACTGTACCGGCATTGATATAGAGCTTGTCGAAATCAGCACCACAGTTGAGCTGCAAAGTACCGCTACCCAACTTATAGAGATCTCGGTTGGTTCCCTGATTCGCCTTGCTGATACCGCCATTCACAATCAGGTTGGCACCAGCAGTCTCTATCTGACCACCATTCTCGCCCAATACAATCGGATGAGAAGAAGTCATGGCAGTATTTATCCACAACTTGCCCTGGTTGGACATGGTAATGGTATTGTCGGCTGCACCTAACGAACCATATTCGAGACCATCCTTATTGGCAAGCGTTGCTGGACGGAGATAACCGCCATCAATATAGGTACCGCCCGTATATCGGTTGGTATTCTTGATATTGACTGCACTCTTACCCTTCAAAGTAACAGAACCTGTACCCTCGATAGCACCATTGCCAGACAAGGTATATACCTTACTGTTATTGTCGAAGACGATGTTGCCAGGAGCGAGGTCCTCATTGATCTTTACATCAAACTTAACGGCAGTATCATCGAAGGTTACGTTGTCACCCGAAACGAATTTCTTATCGGAAGAAGCGAAGTTCTCCGACTCCATCAGGTCCCATATAGAACCGTTGGCACCAGTCCAGACAACAGACTCGCTGTCGCGTGAATTGCTCACCGTAATAGTCAACTTGCCATCAGCATAAGCTAAACTGTATTTCTTTCCCGAGAGGCCTTCAACTGTGACATCAGCCAAGTTGCCGTTCAGTTCGCCCACCTCTGCCAGTGTATAGGTACCAGGCTGGGGAGCCGATGTAAACTCGAACACAGGAGCAGAATACTGAGGACCGTTCGCCCACTTCTTCTTCTCAATGCTCATCTTGGTTGCCACCAACTTATCTACATTCTCACCGTTCACATCGAAGACGACGCGGGCACCGAAACCGAGCTGGAGATCAGAAGTAGTCAGCGTACCAACCTGATCCTTACCGCCCGGACGGATGATAGAACCATAGTCAGCCTTGATGCCGCCCTTGAAGTTACCGCCGTTGGAATTCAACTCAGCAAAGCGGTTCAGCCATACCGGGCTCTTCTCCATCGTTCCGTCAAACTGCAGTGTACCTGCCCATACATCCGTCTTGCCAGTGTAGGTCTGGGTTACGTTAGGAAGAACGAGTGTACCGTCGCCCTGCTTCACTAAGCGCATGTTGCCAGAGAAGGCACCACCAGTGAGCGTATGAGTATAGTAGGTATATTTGATTTCAGTATCCTTGACTCTGCACTCGCTCGGAGCCGTACCCTGCACCCATGAAGGGGCATTGTCGGTAAAGACAGCAGGAGCAGAACCATCAGCCACAGCTACCGTGGCATCGCCAGTGGTAGAAAGCAAGGCGTGCTTGCCGTCCAAAGACTTGGAGATGGTAGAGGAAACCTCTTCACGCCCCGTAGTGGTGAGTGGTGGAGGAGCTATCGTGATGCCTTCCAGTTCACCGAGGAAGTAAGATGTGTGAGGAGGCTGGTTGTATCCGCATGGCTGCCATACCATCGCATTGCGGTACTGATGATCGTACCACAGCGAGTAGTTGCGCCAAGGAGTCGGAGTAGTCGTAGTATAGATGCGGATATTGTTGCTACCCGTGCGCTCTATCACTTCCTCACGCCAGTCGCCGAACACATCGCCCTGGAAACAAGGAGTAGCCTTGGTTCCGTTGTTAGAAAAGGCACCCATAAGAGTTTCCAAAGTACCCTTTCCTGGCTTGGTTATCTCTGTATTATTGAAGCACTCCTCCTGCAAGTCGCCATCCCAGTAGATACGGAAGTTCATGCTCAGACCATTCGTATTTCTTGTTACATGGTCATTGGTAATGGTAGATATCGGCGTATCATGCGCACTGTGACCTACTGCACCAGGAATGTCATTATAAAAATTACCAGCCAGACAGCGACCATCATCATTGGTATCTGTCTTGCGATAATATATCTTGCTCGTAGTTGCATCACGATAGTTGTTGGAAGGAGCATCTTCGTTGCAGGCAAACATCTCCTGACCATGGATATAAGGATTAAAATCACTTACATGTTGAGCATCGCCATGGCCGAGACCGGTAGTGGAAAGTCCCTTACCATTATCATCGATAACCATAGAACCGAATACGATTTCGTCACGTCCGTCCCAATCTACATCAGCTACGACATAATTGTGATAACCCTGACCATACCAAGGAGAACCCGGTTGGTTGTTGGTCCACTGCCAGCGAACTTTCAGCGCATGAGTCGTAGGCTCTACATCGTAGGCGATAAACTTATGACGGGTATAGATACCGCGCGCCAAGAAGATGCTCGGATGCTTGCCATCGAGATAAGGAGCACCAAAGAAGAACTTGTTGGAACGGTGGCCGTAACCATCACCCCAAGCAGCTTTCAGATCTGTCTCGCCTGCTTCCAGACGCTTCAGTGGATAGTCTATGCACTGGTATGGCTTACCGGTAGCACCCTCGCAATAGAACAGGAATTCCTTGCCATAGTGGGTAAACCACTCTACGCTTCCAGCTGCCTTTGGCTCACGATAGTTGGTCCATGATGTGCCGTTCTTTCCGTTAGCACCGATGGTATATGTTGTGCCATCAGCCAGATGTACCTCTGCACCCTCAATGAGTCGCATCACCACCTCAGCCTTGCCATCCATATCCCAGTCGTAGCCTACGATATTCTGCTCATTGTTCTGGAAGTCACCCATGTTAGGGCCACAGTTCACCCACCAGAGAATCGAACCGTCCTGCTTCAGACAGGCGAGCATAGAATATTCCTTGGTCTGCACGCCATCGATGGTTGGTCCGTTCTTTGGATAAAGCTGTTCGCCTTCCTCCTTGTTGTCAAACTTCATGAGAATCTCCAACTCGCCATCGCCATCCACATCGGCGCAGCAGGCATCGTTAGGGATATAAGTTGACTTCAGGGCAGAAGGATACTGGATCTTTACTTCCTTATAATTACTATTGAATACAGTAGCAGCCTTGGAAGCTGTCTGCTCTACCCCATTCACAACCGCCTTTACGGTATAAGTGTTGCTTGATGAGCCAGACTTATCAGTAAAGTTGGAAACATCAAGGGGTTCTGAGTTTACCAAAGTACCATTTCTGTAAAGATTGTACTTTACATCATAGTATTCATCAGCCTGGATACGCCAAGAGCAGTACACACCGTTAGTGGTTTGTACAGCAATAAGTCCGCGATCCAACTTATCAGTAAAGCGCTGGGCATTTGCACCCATACTTACCAATAATGCTAAAGCAGATGTTGCGAGTAGTTTTTTATTCATTATGGTAGGTTTTATGTTTATTTATTGTTGTTTATTCAGGTTTAACTGATTTGTTGGCAAAATTACACATAATATTTGAGAAAGCATCTATAAAATATGATTTTTAACCCTATTATTTTGAGAAAAAGGAATAAAAATGACAAATGACAAATGACAAATTAGAAAGACAAGAAAATGACAAATGAGAAATTACAAATGAGAAATGAGAGAGGAAGGGAAAGAGGAAAGAGAAGGACAAGGAAGAGAAGAAGATAAAGAAAGGGATGCATCACTGCATCCCTTTACACGAAAATGATTGATTCAATCTCGGCAAATTATAGGAACTATAATTGCCAATACTTTTATCTCTGAAAAAATTACTTAATCTGAGCACCAGCAACAGAGAATGTCTTGTCACCCTTTACGATAACAACGCCATTCTTGGTAACTACCTTCTTCACTGCTGAAGCTGCGGCCTCTGCTGCGTTTACATTCTTGATACCAGAAACACCTGGTTCAAAACCCTTGTAAGTCATTACCTTTACATCACAGAGTGCGGTGTCGTAACGATAGAGGTTGTATGCCTCACCTGCTACGCAAACTGTTGTGCTGTTGCAGTCGCCCTTGTCAGGACGGTCGTAACCACTACGTGTGTGAACTACATAGAAGTTTGGCTTCTCTGCATCATCAGATGTATATTTTGAATCAAGAGTCAAAGCTGCATTGGTAACAGCAGTGTTATAATATACGATACCCTCGTATGGGAAGATACTCCAAGCAGAAGCTACATACTTAGAGTTGGCAATGAAGTCAGCAGTTGGAGCCAATGGAGCAAATGCAGTTGTAGCATCCTGAGGAACCTGAACATTCCACTTGGCATTATCGGTACCAATACTTGCCATATCAAAGATACCAAAGCCAGACTTGGTAGATACATAGTTAGCTGCATCTGCCTCTGTACATGCTGTAGCATTACCATTCTCATCATAACCATACATCTGAGTAGAGTAAGCGCGGTCCCAGTGTGACTTGTTACCAGCGTCCACAATCTCTGTCACTGTGAAGCCTTCCTTAGCAGCATCGCACTCTGCCTGAGTCCAAGCATAGTCTTTCTTCTCTGCTACTACATACTCAACGTTGTTTTCTACAGTTACCTTCTCTGAAGGAGCATACCAAGGCATCTCTACTGGGTGTGTACCATCAAAAGAATAGAGTTCCAAAGTACCCTGACCATCCATAGTGATAGGCTCACCAGTCAAGATATTACCTTCTTCTACAGTACCATTCACAGTTTTCTTATAATGGATTGTTACTGTTGGCTTCATCAAAGTCTCAGAGTTATCAGCAACAATCTTGTAAACCTTCTTGTAACCCTCTTCCACATTAGCGATAGAAGCAGAAGGCATTGGCATAGTAATCTGCTCACAAACTACGTCGTTGACAATCTCGCCAGACTTATTGCTCTCGTCATCCTCAAGAGTTGTCCAAACCTTCAACTGTCCAGACTTGTTGCAGAAGATAATCTTAGAACCGCCTTCTCCGTTGGTCTCCATCTCGCGAGTATCAAGAGCATCACCATAAGCAACAGAGCACTCATCATCATCAGCATAAACAGTACCATCGAGGCCCTCAGCATCACCGAGCTGATTCCAATGCAATACATGACCCTCTGGGAAGGTTACGTAATAAGCGCGCTGCTCACCAATAGCAGCAAACAAATCTACAGAAGGCTCCTGAGCGAATGGACCCTCTGCCTCGTAAGAAAGACCGATGTTAGAGAGCTGGTGTGTAGAGGTACCATTCATACCGAATACGAAGATACCGGCACGATCCTCTTCACAAGTATATTTATGAACACCAGTCTTCAACTCTGTACCATCTTCATCTGAGATAGTGTAAGTTGCAGTATTAGCTTCTGTATTGATAACAACTGCAAACTTGTAAGTCTTCTGGCTTGAAAGGGTAAGAGTCTCCTCTGTGGTCTGTGTCCAGTCGTTCTTGGCTGTTGGCTCCTCGTTAATCCAAATAGTGAAGTCACCATTAGCTGTAGCAGGCTTCTCGCCTACTCTCCAACGGAAGAAATAATCATCACCCTCGTTAACCTTGTACCAGTGATAGTTGTGAGTAGCTACACGAGAGTCTGTAGCTGTACACATGTTAACAGGAAGGAGTGTAAACTCCATGTCTGCACGGGCAGCCATATTAGACATGTTCAAGTCCATAGTGAACTTGTAAGTGTTGTTAGGAAGAGCAGCAGGATCTACACCTTTCCACGCATCCTCGTTCCAGAAATAGTTGAGCATACGTCCACCATTCTTCTTGTTCTGCACCTCAAGATACTCCTTACCTGGTGTTGATGCAAAATTGCCTGCATCCTGGATAGTCCAGCCCTCAGACATCTTGTCAGTTGGCACCTTGAAGAAGTACTTGTCGTCGGCTTTTGCCATCGCACATACGATGAACATAAGCAATGCAATAAAAGTAAACTTTTTCATTTTTAAAAATGTTTTAGTTAATAATGTATTTATCTATATTTATTTTCGTTTTCTACCTGATGCAGCGTTTCACTGCATCAGGTGTAAATATGTGTAGAAACCCACGATTACCAACCAGGGTTCTGCTGGATAGCATGATTGGATTTCAAGATCTCGGTCTGAGAGAATGGGAACAGATTCCACTTGCTCTCCCACTGACCATCACCACGAGTCACTGCCACCTTATTATATATATAGGAGCCATCCTCGTTCTTGGTGATTTCCATGCGGTGGATATTCATGAACTTATCGCCATCCTCCATCCAGCGACGCACGTCATAGAATCGGTGTCCCTCGAAAGCGAGTTCTACGCGACGCTCATTCTTGTACTTCTCCCAGAAAGCCTCGTTGCTCATACCTGTTGCGATAGCTGGCATACCGGAACGCAGGCGGGTCTTGCTTGCCATCTTGGCTGCTGTCTGGGTAGCTGGTACATTCACAGTAGTCTCGTTGCCTTCTTCGTCGGTAATCACTACTGCCCCACTCGCATCAGCAGCATTGGTATTGCCGCAAGCCTTGAAATACTGGAAGAGAGACTCTGCATAGTTCAGATACATACCGCCCATACGGAAGGTGAGCCATCCGTGAGGAGATGTGGTAGCTGCATAACCGGAACGGCCACGAAGAATCTGGTCTGCATTACAGAATTTCTTCAGATAGTAGCCGGTAGTAGTAGCGTATGACTTTCCTGCAGCATTACCAGTACGGGAGTGATAACCGCCTGCATAGGTCTCAATAGAAGGATGCTCACTGTTGTAAGCTTTCAGGTCGGTTGGCCATTCGTCACCATTGAGCACTACGGTCGTCTTCAGACGTGGGTCACGGTTGTCGTATGGCTTTGTTGCATCATATAAGCTGCTTTCCGAAATGCTCTTGCCATCGGTACATTCAAAGGCATCTACCAAGTCCTGTGTTGGACAGTTGCCACCCTGACCGGAAGAGTAACCTACAGGGAAGTTGTAGCCCTCGAAAGTGCTGGAAGAAGCGGTGCGGCGTGCAAAGAGTATCTCCTTGGTACTGGAAGCATCTGAATAATACTCCTTGCCCCAAAGGTCCTCTAAGTTGGTAGCCAACCCATAGCCCTTAGCCTCAGCTGCATCGATAAGTTCCTTATTGGCAGCCACGGCGATGGCCCAGAGATTCTTCTTCTCTTCTGAAGTCTTGCCCTGTGTGAAGAGTGGAGAGGCATGATAGAGAGCAGCCTGAGCCTTCAATGCCAGAACGGCATACTTGTTGGCACGGGCGGTCTCTGCCTTGGAGAGAATCATATCCGACTTGCCTGCGTAGTCTTCGATAATCTTGTCCTTAATATCATCACACTCGCTGATGATGAAGTTGAAGATCTCGTCGGCACTGGTGCGTGGAAGGGCTGTCTCCTCAGTACCTGTGGTATTGTGAACCTTGAAAGGTACACCGCCGTACTGGCGAACCAAGGTGTAATAGAAGTAAGCACGTGCCCAGCGAGCCTCATACTGATAGTTATTGTAGAGGAACATCTGCTTCTCATAATCGAGATTGAGCTTGAACTGGTCGAATTCAAGATTAGACCAGTTGTCTATCACCTCATTGCAGTAGGTTATGCCCTCATAAGCAGAGCTCCAGACGGTCTGGTGAGCATTGACAGAACTCCAGTTGCCATTGAAGAAGTCCTCCACTGCATTGCCATCGTGGCTATATTCAGACTCATCAGTAGCAGAGGAAAGCATGGCTCCCGAAAGGTTACCCCAGTCGGTATCGATATCGGTATATATCGTAGTCATCAATCCACCTACGTATTTGAACGAGCGCTGGATGTATTCCTTGTCGTAGGCTGTATATTCGTTGTAGTCCATATTACAAGAAGACAGCGTCATGGCAGCCAACACAAAGCAAAATAGTTGTTTATTTACTTTCATAATCGTAATTCCTTAAATTTAGAATGTAACTGCAGCACCTAACTGAAGGCTTCTGGTAAGAGGCTGAGTTGTACCGTATGATGCAGCATCTGCCTCGTCGAGATGATCAAGCGTGAAGAGGTCTGTTCCGCGAGCATACAACTTCACTTTGTTGATGAAACCTATCTTGTTCAACCATGCGGATGGCAGATAGTAATACATCTCCACATAACGGAGTTTGAGATAACTGCGATCAAACATGTTGAGCGTGCTGTTCAAATTGTTGTTGGCATTGCTGGTTGCTGAGAGACGTGGGAACTTTGGATTCTCTGTGTTTCCGCGCTCTGCAGACCATGAATTCTCGTAGAGATACTGCGACAAGGTGTTGCTTGCCACAGCTGAACGATACAAGCCGTTGGTGGTCTTGAAACCGGTCCACTTGCCTACGCCCTGGAACATGGCATCGATACCCCATCCCTTGTACTCCGCACCCAGGTGGAAGTTGTAGTAGAGGTCTGGCGCTGTAGTGCTGTAGCCTATCGCCTTGCGGTCGTTGTTATCTATCGTCTCGTCACCAGTCAGATCCACATACTTTACATCTCCCGGATAAATGGTTGTGAAATTGTGGATTGGGTAACCCAACTCCTTCATCTCTGACACTGAAATAATGCCATCGCCATTCAGGTCGTCACTCTTCTGGAAGAAGCCGTCTGCGATATAACCGAAAGCCTGACCGTATCGCTTGCCTGTTGAAGAGGTGTTGGCATAGAGCTGTGGAGCCTCAGCCTGATTCTTCACGATGGTCTTGTTGAGTGTGAGGGAAGCACCAAGACTGATGGTGAGATCCTTGTTCAACTTCTTGCTGTAGTCTGCCGATACATCGAAGCCATGGGAATTGATGACACCTACTGGTTCGTAAGGAGCTGTCATACCGAATACGCTGGAATAGCTGCCTGCAGTAGAATACCAGATATCATAGCGGTGCTGGTAGTAATAATCTGCTGAGATATTCAGACCGCCAAAGAGTGTGGCATCGAAACCGACATTGAACTTGCTTGCATTCTCATGATCGATATGCTGGGTCTTGGCTGTACCGAGATAGGTGTTACCCCACTGTGTACCTGTATAGGTTGCATCGAATGGATAGCTTACACCATTCATCAGATAGAACTGATCATAATAGGTCCATACGTCTCCACCAGGGAGCACATCCAGCACCTGATTGCCCCAGGAAGCACGCAACTTCAGGAAGTCGAGCCACTTCACATTCTTCATAAACTTCTCGTTGGAGATATTCCAAGCGAAAGAAACGTTTGGAGACATCGCCCACTTGTCGCCAGGAGCCATACGGCTGGATCCACTCTCTACCAACGCTACATCGAAGAGCAGTCTGTTGTCGTAGCCATAGTGACCGAACAAAGAGATATTGTGGCGATATACTGTGGTATTGGTACCGGTCTTGTCGTTGTACTCGTAATCGTACTTCAACTGTCCATATACGTGATGCTTCTCTGAGAAGTTCTTGTCATAGTTAAGTGCTGCATTCCATACGCAACGGCGAATCCAAGAGTTGTTATTGGCACCGGTGCCCATGTTGGAATCAGTACCCTGTACGGCAGAGAGAATTCCTTCGCCTTCAGCCACTACAGAACCATTAGTAGGCACCTCATAGTAAGAATAGCGATAGGTCTTAGAATGGTCTTCATAAACATTAGACCATGTATCGTAACCCAACTGTGCCTGAGCACTCAAACCCTCGGTGATGGAAGAGAGATCCTGCTCCAAAACCAAGTCGGCATAGAGCGCACGCTGATGGTTCTTATAGTAAGCAGCACCCTGGCTCTGAGCCACTGGATTGGAAGTGGTATATACGGTATTGCCACCCCATACGGTCTCTGAAGCCTTCACTGGGAATGCATTGGCTGGCACCTTATAGATCATAGACCAGAGGTCGGCCTGCGCACCTGGCTGCGACTGCTCTGTGAGCAATCCATACAAGTGGGTATGCAACTTCGTCTTGAGACCCAGGTCGATATCCATGTTGGAACGGAGTGTTCCGCGCGTATATTTATTCTGAGTAGAATATCCGTCGTTCTGGAAGTTCTTGATGAATCCCTTGTTGGTCAACAACTGTACGTTGGTATAATAACGGAAGTTGCTGGTACCTCCCTTAAACTCAATATTGAAGCGGTCGTTGTTGGAAACATTGCGGAAGGTCTCGTCTGCCCAGTTTACATTTGGATAATAGAGCGGATTGGAACCGTCTCTATAGGCATTGATGACATCTGAACTATAGACATCGCCACCATTCTGATTATGGTAAGCCTCGTTGACAGCTGATGCGTATGTAGCGGCATCTACCATCTTAGGCTTGTTGGTCAGGAAAGAGAACACATGATCATAAGATGCAGTAATCGACTTGGTATTATACTTACCGTGCTTGGTAGTAATCAGAACCACGCCGTTGGCACCTTTGCAACCATAGAGAGCCGTAGCAGCGGCATCCTTCAGGATAGATACACTCTCCACATCCTCAGCTACCACATTCTCGATGGCACGCTCTACTCCATCTACGATGAAGAGAGGAGTGCTGCCGCTGGAAGACTGGATGCCACGGATATAGAAAGCTGGATTCTGGGCATGGAAAAGACCGGAACCGTCGAGACTGACGAGACCATTGCCCTGACCCAGGATATTATTACCGATGTTGCGTGCGCCACGCTTGTTGACATCCTTGTTGCTGATGACACTGACAGCAGAAGTGGACTGCTCGCGGGTAAAGGTGCGGTTGGCACCTATATCTACGGTCTGGTCCTTATATGCCACAGAGTCCATGATGTCCTGCTGCGCCATCGCTGGCAGGCTCATGCCTGCAAGCAATGACAACATATATATATTCTTTGTTTTCATATACAAATTCATTTTAACTTAGTTAGTTCCCTGAGGTTCTTCTTACCAACCTGGGTTTTGTACAAGACCATAATTCTTATTGATTTCTGCCTGTGGAAGTGGGTCGAACAACCACTTCTTCACCTCGTTGCTCTTAGGATCCTGCGTCCAGAGATAACGGCTATTGGCAGTAATCGTCTTGATGCTACTCAGGAAGAACAGAGGCTGTTGAGATGACGGATCGTTATCACGGTCACCGCCTACCCATGCTGCATGACGGCTCTGGAAACCATCGCTGGTCTGAATCAGACGATACTGCATCAAACCGTGAAGCTGCTTGGTCATCCAGTCGGTACGCTTCAGGCGAACCATATCAAACCAGCGGGCATTGGTAAGTCCCAACTCTCTTACTCGCTCATCGAGAAGTTCTTCCATAAACTCTGTAGAAGTTTCACCATTGCTCAGAGTCACTGGCTGAGTGACAGCTGCTTCTAAAGAAGTTGCAGTATAACCCTTAGCATTGCGGTAAGTAGAATTGGTCCACATTCTCTTCATGGTAGGAAGACCTACACGAGAACGAACCTTATCAACCATATCTACTGCTCTTTCTATATTGTTTTCATCCTTATCCTTACGCATCACGAGTGCCTCTGCATACTGCAGATAGAACTCAGAGAGTGAGAGAGAAACCCACTGAGTTGGGAAACGGTAAGAATCTGCAGATTCATCAGGATAACCACCTGCACCCAAGTAATACTTATTGAATCCATAACCAGAACCGAACATGGTATTCTGCTGGGTCAGGACACCTGTACCACCATCATTTCCGCTATACCAGAGTTCCCAAGGATAACCCGTCATAGAAGCGGTTGTCCAGTCGAGATTTGTATTCAGTCCGTTCACGATACACTCCTCATACAAGCGTGGGTCACGTGTAAGAACGGTTGTAATCTGGCGGGCACCTGATGGCACCGTACCATCAACAAACATTGTATGCAAAGATTTCTTGTTACGGGTAATCGCACCTGTGAACTTATTGGTTACGAAGTTGGTTACATTGATTGTAAATGAACCATCCTTCTTATATACCATTGTAGAATCTGGTTCTGTAACCACCTTACCACTCACCTGTTTGTAAGTCTTCATAGCAGCATTATCCCAATTGAAAGGTTCACCATCGCTCCATGAGAATTTCTCAACATATTCCTGTGTAGGACTATAGGCATTACGTGGTATTGACTTTGAATACCAATAGTGCCAGCAATAACGTCCTGCTTGGGAATTATCATTACCCTGCACACGTACTGAGTGTAAAATCTCCTTAGAAGCATTGAGGTAATAACCCTTGCGGTATGCCAGACGATAATATGGTACCTTCTTGTCAGCATTGTTGGCACTGGCTGGAACCTTAGCCTGCTCCAACTCATATACGCCTTCCTTCTCCAACTTATCAGCGAAATCGTCGCAAGCCTTAGCAAAAGCATCCCAACGCTCCTGATATTTAGAATTGTCGGTGTACATGATATATGGCTTTACCTCGTCAGAAGCACCATCGTAATATGGCTTACCGTCCTTTGGATTGAGCAATGGAGAAGCAGCAAACTGAAGAATCTTACACTTCAAAGCCATCGCACCAGCCTTGGTCCAACGACCGGTCATCGTTGAATTTACGCTCCAAGGAAATTCATTTTCCTGGATAGCCAAATCGAGCTGCTCCACCATCCAGTTCACACACTCCTCTACGGTATTGCGCTTGAACTCGCCATTCACCTCGCCTGTCTCCAGAACGTGATCCATGATAGGAATACCACCGAAGTGCTGGAAAGTATTGAAGAAGGCATCAACCATGAGGCAGCGAGCCTCAGCCTTCAGACGATTCTTCTCGGATGCATCCATATCCTTTTCAGGAGCACGGTCAACATTCGCTAAGAAAATCAAACCAGAACGGATGGTCTTCCACTGGAACTCCTTGTCGTATGAATAAAGCGGACCGTCCAATCCATCTGAACGACCAATATTGGCAGTCAGAGAACCTGTGTAATACTTTGAATAGACAGCAGCTCCATTCCAGAAGTCATGCCAGCAGTCGGTCAGGGCGTCAAACTTACCTGTATATGGGTTACCAGCATGAGGCATGTTGGTACCACCATTATAATATGGCAAGCCATAATACTGCTTAGAGTAGATACCTACAAGAAACTGGCGTGTATATTCTGCATTCTGGAATACAGAGTCTATAGTAGCAGTAGAACTGGTCGCCTTGTCGAGAGAAGCATCTCCCACAGCAATGGTATCGGTACAAGCTGTGAAAGCTGCACCTGCTACCAACATGGCTACTGCACTACGAAATAATATATTATGTTTCATTGTTTCTTTGTTCATTATGTTACATTACCTTTGATTAGAAGCCTACATTCAAGCTGATGGTGTAGGTACGCTGCAATGGGTAAGAAGGAGCATTGGATGCTCTTGTCTCAGGGTCACCCCACTTGTAAGGAGTAAAGGTAAGGAGGTTGTATCCCGAAAGGGTTACCTCGCACTTGTTCATACCTATCTTCTTGAAAGTAGGATTGATGAAATCGTAAGACAGAGATACGGTCTTCAGACGGAGATACTTCGCATCTTTCTCCCAAAGATCTGAATTTTCATAGTTCTGCTCGGCATTCGCCCAGGTTGCTCGTGGATAGAGTGCATCCTGACTCTCATAGACTCCAGGTGTCCATGTATTGTTCACATGATATGAGAGAAGTCCACCCTGGGTTGTATTGGATGAACAGTAGAATGGCTGACGGAACACATCAGTAATGTAACGGCTTACATTCCATGCACCTGTGAGCTGCATATTGAAGGTGAGACGCTTGTAGTTGAAACCGAGAGTGAGACCTGCCATGTACTCAGGATCATCGGTATAACCATTGTCGCGAGTCATATCGTTAGGATCAATCTTACCATCTCCGTCGAGATCCACATACACACAGTCACCTGGCTGCAAGTTGGTTATGCGCTGCTGAGGGAATGGGGTTCCAAAAGTCTGTTCATACTCAGCCTTGGTCTGCTCTCCCTCATAGTACTTCCAGAACTTATACATTGAGCGGGCACCGATACGATGACCCTTTGCCAACATATAGTCGTTCTTCTGAGGCTCTTCCTTCATCTCGATGATCTCATTCTGGTTGTAAGAGAGATTCAACTTACCCCAGAAACGGAAATTCTTACCGATCTTGTCATTGTAGCCGAGAGACAGTTCCCAACCCCATGCCTTGGTCTCACCTGCATTGGTATATGGCATGGTGAAACCGATAGAAGATGGTACGGTTGCATCGCGTACAAGAATGTCGGTACGATGCTCACGATAGTAATCGAAGGTTGTCTTAAAGCGGTCGCCAAAGAAATACAGGTCGAAACCATAGTCCTGCTTGAATGCCTTCGCCCAACCGATATCTGGATTGTTCTTGATAGACTCGTAAGCACCTGCTATGGAAGAGGTTCCCTGTACAGTACCAGACTGGGCATTACCGAAGAGATAACCGTATGTATCCGCCCAGTTGCTCATATTATTGACCAAACCATAAGAACCGGTGATATATGGGTCAGCAAGATACATAAATCGGATTTTGTCCAAAGTCTTATCATTACCGACAAGACCCCAAGAGGCACGGAGTTTGAAGAAAGAAGCAATCTTGGAAATTGGCTTCCAGAACTTCTCCTCACTGATGATCCAACCGATAGAACCTGCTGGGAAGGTACCGAAACGGCGACCTGGCGCGAAGTTCTCAGAACCATTATAACCTATGTTGAACTCTGCCATATATCTGTTGGCATAGTCGTAAGTTACACGACCCACAAGACCTACGTAAGAACGAGGCACATCTGGATATGAAATATTAGAATAATAATACTGCTTAGACTGGTTGTAAAGCATCAGAGCATTCACGGTATGCTTGCCGAATACACGTGAATAGTTGAAGCTACCCTCCAAGTACCAGTCACGTGCCTTACCCTGAGATGCTGAGTAAGAAGGATCGGTATCATTACCGTTCTGGCGATATACAATATAAGGAGTACCATCGGCATTGTAGATGACATTGCCCTGCTCGTCGTACTGTACGAGTGGGTTGTAAGTAGCCACCTGACAGTTACCCTGCTTGCTAATCGTATAAGCAGAGTTGTAAGATCCCTTCGCCTTGAAACTCAGACCCTTAGTTATGAAATCCAACTTCTGGTCGAGCACGAGGTCCATCTGTATCTTGTTGATATTGGTCTGCATGAAACCCTTACCATAGTAACCCATACCGTCACCTCCTACAAATGGCAATTTCAATCCGTCAGTATAATCGGTAGTACAATAAACCAACTTGTTATCAATGATACCAGGACTTGAGAAAGGAGTAGCATAATAAATCTGCTTGATCAGACCTGCTGCACCTGAACCAGTATATGGCTTGTCGGCATTGCTCACATTACCAGCCACATTGAAAGACAACGTTGTAGTCTTGGTAGCCTTGAGGTCGAGATTAGAACGGTAGTTGAAGCGATGATACTGATAACCGAAGTCATAGTTAGCACCAAACTCCTTGAAGAGACCATCCTGAGAATAATAACCTGCAGAGATGAAGTACTTCACGCGGTCTGTACCACCCGAAATATTCAGGTTGTGCTGCTGCTGGAGCGTCACATCCTTCATGATATAGTCTGCCCATCTCGTATTAGGGAAACGGATAGGATCAGAACCTGTAGCAAACTTCTGAATGATGGCATCAGAGAAACTCTTAGAGAATGGCTTCTCTGCCATATAGGCTTCCAAAGACGCATATTTACCATTGGCAACCGCTAAATTTGCAGTCTGCCAATAGTCATTCTCTGACATCTGATTATAGAAATTAGCATACTCTAAAGAAGAAGCCTGCTCTACCATCTTGGTAGGTGAAAGTGCTGTCCAAGAAGTAGATACGCTGATTTTGGCCTTACCCTGTGAACCACGCTTAGTAGTAATCAGGACAACACCATTGGCACCACGCACACCGAATACGGCTGTTGCAGAGGCATCCTTCAAAACGGTTACACTTTCGATTTCATTTGGGTCGATATCGGCCATCGTACGCTCTACACCATCCACCTGGATGAGAGGCTGTGAGTCTCCCCATGTAGCCTTACCACGAACAAAGATTTCCGCAGCATCGTCACCAGGCTCACCGGAATACTGAACGGTAGTCACACCAGAAAGCTGACCACCCAGCACATTGTTGACAGAACCGACAGAAGTACGTACCAAGTCCTCGCTCTTCACACTGGAGATTGCACCGGTCATGGTTACCTTCTTCTGCACACCATAGGCAACCACCTCAACGGTATTCAGAGAAACGGCACCAGAAGTCTTCATCTGAACCTTCACGCCTTCCTTGGCTGCCACGATACTTTCGTCGTAACCAATATAGGTAATCTTGAGTTTCTGACCCGGCTTGACGTTGATACTGAAGTTACCATCCATATCGGTAATCGTACCTTGTGATGCACTTCCGCCAACGACCAGTACAGTCGCACCAATCACAGGTTCGCCAGTTTCATCGACCACCGTACCCTTGACAGCCTTTGCCTGCTGCACATTCTGCACCTCAGCATGAGCCTGCCCCCCCCACGTAAGGGTTGAGCATCAACGCTGAGCATACCAATGCAAATGGCAACACAGACTTTTTCATCATTTTGTTTTGTTTGCTCATATTTTATATAGGTTTTATGTTCTGTCCAATCCCCTATATACCCCCAAAAGTCAATTTGCTTAATGACAGCTACAATATTCATCTGATAGCCTCAAATGCTATTGCAGAATGATTTTGAAATTGCATATAAGTTTCATCTTCCTTTAGGCAACCAATAGGTTCATCTTGTACAAAGCTAATTTAAGAATGCTTCTGTTTTAGTCGATCACTAATCTCGTTTTAGTTAATCGCTAATCCGTATAAGCTCTTGATTTAGTTTATTCCTAACTTCGTTTAAGTCTTGTTTTAGAATTATTTCGGTTGCAAAAGTACAGAATCGATTTATTTTACTACCTTAAATTTTGATTATTCACCCTATTTTTTTGATAACAAAACTAAAATATTGGATTCTGTTCCTTAAAATTGCTTATATTATTATATATAAATAGGTATATAATAAACGATAATCGTAGAAAAATTCTGCATTTTACTATTTTTTTCGTAACTTTGCAGAAGAAACAAGTGACAACTACCATTTTAACGAAATATCTATGCAAACAAGTAAATATTTGCTCGCCTCAGAACGGGATGCACAGTGGGGACTCACCATCAGCACCATCGGATATGAGGTGATAGAACCGCACGACAGCTACCCTACCAAAGGACATGCTGACGGCTACTATTTTGATATCAACAAAGGCAGAACGCTGGATGAATTTCAGTTGCTCTATCTGACAGAGGGCGAAGGTGTGTTCAAGTCAGCCCACTGCCCAGAAACTGTCATCAAAGCTGGAGACATCTTCCTGTTGTTCCCTGGCGAATGGCATACCTACCACCCTACACAAGGAAAAGGATGGAAAAGCTATTGGATAGGATTCAAGGGAAGAAATATCGACGACCGAGTGAAGCATAAGTTTCTCTCACCAGAGAAGCCTATCTATCACGTGGGATTCAGCAACGAAATAGTCAACCTTTATGAGGAGGCACGACGCATCGCGCAGGAGGAGGCGGCATACGCTCAGCAAACCTTAGCTGGTATCGTCAACCATCTCATCGGACTGATGTACTCCTTAGAGCGTAACATTGAATTGAATAAAGATTCAAAGCACGTGGATATCATCAATAAGGCTCGTCTCCGCATCCGTGAATCGCTGGAAGACAATCTTACCATTCAGGAGATAGCACAGGAACTCGGCATCAGCTATTCTTCCTTCCGCAAACTCTTCAAGGAGCATACCGGTTTCGCACCTGCCCTTTACCAGCAAAATCTGAAACTGCAGAGGGCAAAGGAACTGCTTTCCACTACCGATGATAGTATCAAGGAGATAGCCTACCGTCTCAATTTCGAGTCACCAGACTACTTCTCTTCAAAATTCAAGAGTCAGACGGGCATGAAGCCATCCGATTTCAGAAACATGAACAGATAATTCTGAAAAACAGAACAGACTATATCAGAATCATAATAAAATACGAAAACTAACATTTATCAACTCATAATTATCAAATGCTTATAGGCTGCTTGCAGAACTAAAGGTTCACAAGCAGCCTTGTCTTATTCCAACCCCATGTATTATTTCCTTTATATCCATCCACTCCTTTAAACCTCCCATTCAATTATCCTTCTTTCATCACGTCCCCAAAATGTCCATCACTCCCCCATTTTTCTACTGTCGCCAAATATCAAGGGCTGAAAATCAAAATCCCTTGTTGCGTTTCACGATTTAGGTCTATCTTTGCACCGAAAAATTCAACAAAGACTTTGAAGTAACGCATAAGAAACTTTGAAATCAATTGAAATTAAACTTAGAAATCAATAACAATAATTAGACTTAAAAACCTGACAAAATGGAACAAAAGAAATACTTCTTTGCAGTGGATTTAGGTGCCACCAGCGGAAGAACCATTATCGGTAGTTTATCAGATGGAAAATTCAATCTGGAAGAATTGACACGTTTCGACAACCATCTTATCGAGACAGGCAATCACTTCTATTGGGACATCTATGCGCTCTATCTGGAAATCATCAAGGGCTTGAAACTCGTGGCTCAACGAGGCATCCATATCCAGAGCATCGGAATCGATACCTGGGGATGCGACTTCGTATATGTGGGCAAGGACGGAGCCATCCTCCGCAACCCTCTCGCCTATCGCGACCCACACACCGTGGGCATGATGGAGAAATACTTCGACGAGAAAATCAGCAAGGAAAAGGTATATGAGAAGACGGGCATCCAGTTCATGAACTTCAACTCCCTCTTCCAGATATACGCTATGCGCAAGGCTGGCAATGTAGCTTTGGAGAATGCTGACAAAATTCTCTTTATTCCGGATGCTCTGAGCTATATGCTTACCGGTAAAGCTATCTGCGAATATACTGTAGCCTCCACCTCGCAGATTCTCAATCCGATGACAGGCGACCTCGACCAGGATCTTGTTGAGAGTCTCGGATTGAAGCGCGAACAGTTTGGAGAAATGACTGCCCCTGCTACCATCATCGGTACACTCACCGAGGAAGTACAGAAGATAACAGGCTTGAATGCAGTACCTGTCATCGCTGTCGCAGGCCATGATACTGCCAGCGCCGTGGCTGCCGTTCCTGCCAAGAATGAGAAGTTCGCTTACCTCAGTTCTGGCACTTGGAGCCTCATGGGTATAGAGACTCAGAAGGCTATCATCAATGAACATAGCTACGAACTCAACTTCACAAACGAAGGCGGTATCGAGGGCACTACCCGATTCCTCAAGAATATCTGTGGTATGTGGATCTACGAGCGTTGCCGTAAGGAATGGAAAGATGCGGCAGCTGCTAATAACAGTGACCAGACCTGCTTGGGACATGGCGAACTGATTGCTGAAGCAATGAAGCAGCCTGCCTTCCAGAGTATCATCAATCCAGACGATGCTGTCTTTGCCAACCCATCCAACATGGTAGAAGCTATCAAGCAATATTGTGAAAAGACCGGTCAGCATGTACCTGAGAGCTACGGCGAGTTCTGCCGCTGCATCTTCGAAAGTCTTGCCCTTCGCTACCGTCAGGTATTCACATGGCTCAAAGAATTTGCAGATTTCGATATCAACGTGCTCCACATCATCGGTGGCGGTTCACTCAACCAATACCTCAACCAGTTTACTGCCAACAGTTGCGGTGTAACCGTACTGGCTGGTCCACAGGAAGGCACAGCTATCGGAAACATCATGCTGCAAGCAAAGGCTTCCGGCTTGGTAAAGGATATCTGGGAGATGCGACAAATCATCGCCAACTCTCTGGAATTGAAGAAATTCGAGCCACAGGACAAGGAGGCTTGGGATGCAGCTTACGAGAAGTTTTTAAAGGTAAAAAGGTAAAAAAGTAAAAGGGTAAAAAAGTAAAAAGGTAAAGAAATAAACAATAAAAGATTAACAATATAAAACTTAAAGACAATTATGAAAGCAGATTTGATTTTGAAGAATTACGAGATTGCTAAAGAGCGCTATGCTGCTCTGGGTGTAGATACCGACAAGGCTATCGAGACATTGGAGAAAACTCCTATCTCTTTGCACTGCTGGCAGGCTGACGATGTAGTTGGTTTCGAGCGTGGCGAGGCTGCTTCTGGTGGTATCCAGAGTACTGGTAACTATCCAGGCAAGGCACGCAATATCGATGAACTTCGTCAGGACATCGAAAAAGTAAACTCTCTCCTCGCTGGTACCTTCCGCCTCAATCTCCACGAGATTTACGGTGAGTTCGGTGGCAAACAAATCGACCGTAACGAGGTAACCGTAGATCAGTTCACTGGTTGGATGCAGTGGGCAAAGGAGCAGAACATGAAGCTCGACTTCAACTCTACTTCTTTCTCTCACCCATTGAGTGGCAACCTCACTTTATCAAACCCAGACCCTGCTATCCGTGAGTTCTGGATTGAGCACACCAAGCGTTGCCGCCGTATCGCTGATGCTATGGGTAAGTTCCAGAACGATCCATGTATCATGAACATCTGGATACACGATGGCTCTAAGGATATCACTGTAGAGAAGGGACGCTATCGTGAGATTTTGAAGAACTCTCTTGATGAGATCTTGGCAGAGGAGTTGCCTAACATGAAGTCTTGTCTCGAAGCTAAACTCTTCGGTATTGGCTTGGAGGCTTATACCGTAGGTTCTCACGACTTCTACGCTGGCTACTGCGCTAAGAACAATGTGATGTACACCCTCGATACAGGTCACTATGAGCCAACAGAGAACGTATCAGATGCTGTTTCTGCACTCCTGCTCTTCGTTCCTGAGTTGATGCTCCACGTATCTCGCCCAATGCACTGGGATTCAGACCACGTAACTCTCTTCGATGATAATACTCGCAACCTCTTCTCTGAGTTGGTTCGTGCCAATGCACTCGACCGTGCTCACATCGGTCTCGACTACTTCGATGGTTCTATCAACCGTATCGGTGCTTACATCATCGGTGTACGTGCTGCCCAGAAGTCATTATTGCAGGCATTCCTTGAGCCTCTCGATACGCTCCGCAAGTATGAGGACGAAGGTAAACTCTTCCAGCGTCTTGCTCTCTTGGAAGAAGAGAAGACATTGCCATTCGGCGCAGTATATGATTACTTCAACCTGAAGAACAACATTCCTGTTGGTGAGGAGTACATCGCTGACATCGAGAAATACGAGGCAGAAGTTCTCGCTAAGAGAAACTAACATATAGATTTACAATGAGTGAAGCGTGAAGTTGGGAAGAAATCAAGTGCAAGCAGGCAAACTGATTACTTACATCTTCATTCTTCACTCTTGTACTTATCTTCAAACCAGAAAATTACTACAAACTTATATCAAAAATGGAAATCTTAATAGGACTTTTAATCATAGCCGTGGGTGCCTTCTGCCAATCCAGTTGCTACGTGCCAATCAACAAGATCAAAGATTGGAGTTGGGAATCCTACTGGTTGGTACAGGGAGTATTCGCCTGGCTGATACTGCCCTTCTTGGGAGCTTTATTGGCTGTACCAGACGGACATTCTTTCTTTGAATTGCTCGATGGTAACGGATTCAATGTAGCGATGACCATGCTCTTCGGTGTACTTTGGGGCGTGGGTGGTTTGACTTTCGGTCTCTCCATGCGCTATCTCGGTGTGGCTCTCGGCCAGAGTATCGCCCTTGGAACCTGTGCTGGTCTGGGTACCATCATGGGACCAGTCTTGCTCAACATCTTCTTTCCAGAGATGAATGCCCTCTCTTCGCTTACATTCAGTGTCATCTTAGGCGTAGTGGTTACCCTCGTGGGGATCGCCATCATCGGTGTGGCAGGCAGCATGAAGGCAGCATCACTGTCAGAGGAAGAAAAGAAGGCAGCAGTCAAGGACTTCAACTTTCCTAAGGGTCTCGCCATAGCCCTCTTAGCAGGTTTCATGAGCGGTTGCTTCAACGTAGGTCTTGCCTTCGGCAGCGACATTCATTTCGGCAGTTTCACGCCTGATATGTACAAGACACTCCCTGCTACTTTCTTCGTGACACTGGGCGGTTTTGTAACCAATGCCATCTACTGTTTCTATCAGAACACCAAGAATCATACCTGGAGCGACTACCAGAATCAGGAAGTATGGCCCAACAATCTCTTGTTTTGTGCCCTTGCCGGTGCCTTGTGGTACAGTCAGTTCTTCGGCTTGTCATTGGGTAAGGGATTCCTCACAGAATCACCCGTCCTCACCACCCTCTCCTTCTGCATCCTGATGGCTCTCAATGTGGTATTCTCCAATGTATGGGGCATCATCCTGAAAGAATGGAAAGGCTGTTCGGGCAAGACCATCGGTGTGCTGCTGGTCGGTATTTTAGTACTCATCGTCTCTTGCTTCTTGCCACAGCTCATCTGATGCAGATGAATATCAATGGTATAAGAAGAAACCAATCATATTAATTAGCATTTGTATAACAATAAAAAACATAGAATATCATGAAACGATTTGCATTCAAGATGTATCTCAAGAAGGGATGCGAAAAAGAATATGCCAAGCGCCACGCGGCGATTTGGCCTGAGTTGAAACAGATAATCAAGGACCAGGGAGTAAGCGACTACAGCATCTTCTGGGACAAGGACACCAACCTACTCTTTGCCGTCCAGAAATGTGATAGCGACACCAACAGTCAGGACACCACCAACGTGGATCCTATCACACAAAAATGGTGGGATATGATGGCAGACATCATGGAAGTGAATCCAGACAACTCTCCTGTCAGCATCCCACTGGAAGAACTCTTCCACATGGATTAAAGTCATATCTATATTGCCCAGATTTGGTTCACCTATTTGGGCACTTGTTGCCCGTCTCGTGAGCAACAGTGGCTCGTCTCATGTTCATCGGTTCCCCATCACGTGATCCCCGAGGGACCGCTTGAAGGTCATGGCAGACTAACAGCATATAACAATAACCCCCGGACATTTCACAATGTCCGGGGGTCATCATCTTTACTCTTAAAACCTAAATTCTAACCTATAGCATGTGTCGCATAACACATCAAAACTAAAATCTACTAAACCATACTTGTATGTAAATAAATAAATGTATCTTGGTTTATATATGTATTTGAGGATACTATATATTTGTTACAATTTAAATTATAATGAAGACTTGAAGCGAAATTATCGAGGGAGATTGAAAGCCTTAGTCATTTCAGCCATCTCTTCCTGGCTCATGCCATCAGGCTCGAATCCCATGCACTTGGAATCAATGTAGATCTTCGCACTCTTAGAGAGCACGTCAATCTGATCGAAAGCATCCATCACATCCAAACCCTTAGCAAAGACGCCATGTTTCTCCCACATCACTACGTCGTACTCCTCCAATTCCTTCAGAGTCTCTTCAGCCAATTTCAGACTGCCTGGCAACTGGTAAGGAACGATACCTAAACCGAGCGGACAGAAAGCCTTGGTCTCTGGAATCATGCTCCAGAGTAAGTTGCTCAACACATCCTTGCCCATGAAAGCCTTATTGTGACTCATGGCAATCAACTCGATAGGATGAGTATGAACAGTAGCCTTATAGTTGCTTCCCTTCTCGATCAGACGAGCATGAACGCTCAAATGACTTGGAAGTTCAGAGGTAGGCATTACAGGATTATCAGCAATAATCACATAGCTGGCGCAATCGTCTAAGATACGGATAATAGAACCATTATCCATAGGCCAACGAGCCAAGTCGCGCATACGCTTGCCAGTACCCTTGCAGAAGAAATAACATCCCTTCAAGGCAGGCAATGCAGTACCGATCTGCTTCACCTCACTGATGGCAGGCAAAGCCTTGATTTCGTCATCCACCAAGTCGGTGATGTTGACTGTGATATTACCACCATTACGTTCAGCCCAACCGTTTTGCCAAAGATATCCGGCAACTTCTGCGATTTTATCGACCTCCTTTTTCAAGGCAGGACGACCTTCTAATATGCTACTCATTATTTAATAATATATTTATTTGTTTTTAGTCTTATTTAAATCCGAGTGCAAAATTAAAGATTTCTCCGTTTTGCCTACCTTCGGTTTTGATATTTTGGCTATGAGTTTTGGCAAATGTCATTTTTTGCAGTCATTACAGTCAGGAATTATAGTCACTTACTTTTTAGTAATGATTTCCCTATCTTGATACACCTGCCTACTTTTCTGCGCGCTATAAAGATAAGATAAAGCTTTCAACTGTGCTGCATCATCAGAGACCTTACTCAATCCCAAAACTTGACCAAATTCCTGATGGATTAATTTCTGCAATTCAACTGGTGATAATGGTTTCTTGAAATCATGACCGATATTCATACGAAAAGATAATATTTCACCAGTACGTGGATGCACTGTCTTCTGAGAAGAAATTCCAGCTTTACCCATGTCATAAGACACTAAAAAAGGTACAGAGGCTGCATCGATTCCTGACTTGATGGAATTCAAATGAATTCTCAATTTAACTTTTGCCTTTGCCAAAGATTCATTCCATGATAAAATTCCCTTCTGCAAAGCCGCTTTATAGCTATTAGGAACCAGACTATCAACATAAACCGTACACGCATTATTGGGATGTAGCCTCATCACCAGAGAATCATCTACAACCGTATAAGGATTCTGGGAATAATCTTTGAAATGAATAGTCTGAATATCCAGACCCTCAGCAGCTAAGCGTATAGGCATATCCTTCTCCGGTAAGAGTCGGATACAGATACTCAAATATAAGGGTTTACTTCCATTCGGCAAAATAATAGCCATACTGTTGAATGCATACTGCTCTGACTCTGCCTCATGATATCTGACCAATTTCAGTTCGACTCCTTCCCTATCAGGCACATTCCCCTTTACTGGCAAAAAGGTCTGAACAGAATTCAACTTACTCATATCTGGGTCCAACGAACGAACCTCCGGGTACTGTGAATAACTCACCCATTCTTTTTCACCCTTCACAACATCAGTAATATCAATAATCGGATTGCCATCTTTAGATATAGCGACTGCAGGATATTCCACACCAGCAACAGGCACATTAGAAGCTCTGAATGCATCCCAGTATGTACTTTTCCTATCCATGATGCGCTCAGTATAGAACGGTTGAAGAAACTCAACGGTCATCGAATCTGGTATGGACAAACGCACTACACCCAATGAATTGACAGAACGGTTGATCATACCAAAGCCATGATCTATCTGCCCACTTACCTCTATTTCACGACCGTTCCACTTTCTTGGGAATTCCATATAAACACGATTACCTTCCTGATAAACAGGAAAAGCACCATCCGTCTTTTTCATATTTTCCGAGAAGAATTCTGCAAATGGCTTAGGAACAACTGTTTGTTCTTCCTCTCCCATAACCTGTAGCTGGCTAAAAGAAGAGAATAAGAAAAACATAATTAAAAAGCTTTTATAATGTTTCATCATTTGATTATGAGTCAATATTAATTTTAAATCAAAAACAGGAAGACTGATTTTTTCAGGATTACCAGTTCTTATAAGCAGTCTCCATCTTTTCCTTCATCGTTTTCACCTCAGTCAATAGCGTCTCCAATGTTTTGACAAGAATCTCATCCTTCTCTTTTGCCTTGGCTTTCTCTATTCGCTCCATTGCATAATCGAAATGCTGTTGTTGCTCTGATTTAAAATGTTTGATTTCCTTCTTTCTATCTACATGAAGATGTGACATGATTTTGGAATCAAAAAGCCAAACTGGAGGAGCTACCACATAATCTTGCAAGAATTTCAAGACTTTTTGTGTATATTCAGGGGTATCATAATGATTATCACCATAATAATAACCACCCAGATGTGCAAACACATGACCAGTCCAGAGGTTATAATGCTCTATCAAAGCCTTATACCTACCTTCCATTACCTGCTTCTCCAAGTTCGTTTTCGGATTCCAGATATCAAGAGAACATAAATATTTGAGATTTTCGATACCACAACTGTTGATAGCCACATGGTCATTACCCAAGTCTTCTTGTTGCGAACGGATATCCCGAGCATCATAAAATGCCAATTCCGGACGTGCCTTTTTCTGCTGTTCATACCATTTCCATCTGGCATTTTCTTGCTCTTCTGGAGTATTTCCTTCAAACTCCCGATATCCCCATTCTATTGCCCAACGGTCGTATTCCCCCAATTGAATACGGCGATTGCGAAGCGCTACATGATCACCCGGACGAAGAGCATAATTGAAACGAACATAGTCCATAATAGAACTACCCATACCATGCTTGTCCAGATAATCATTATCACGGAGATTTTCTATAGAAGCATGGCTACTACCACTATGATTGTGCTCTAATCCCAAACTATGCCCCACCTCATGGGTTATCACCATCTTCAACAGCTCACATTGCAATGACTCTGGCAAAATAATCTTACGAGCCTCAGGATCAACAGCACCACATTGAGCAAAATACCAATTCTGCACGATATTCATCACACTACTGAACACTCCAACATGACAACCATTGATCTCACCGCTTCTTCCCTCACAAGGTGTAGGTCCATAAGCATTACTCGTGCCAGATATCTTCCAGGAAATATAAGGATATCTGCTATCATACATACAGAAATCAGGATCTTCCTTCGGTGTAGGTGCCAAACGGGCATCAATGGCATTCTTAAAACCTGCCTGTTCGAACGCAGGACGCCATTCACGAACTGCCTCAATGATGCACTTCTGATACATCTTCGGGAACTGCCGATCTATATAGAAGATGATAGGATGCACCGGTTCCACCAATTCTCCTCTGCGATACCGTTCTCTATCCTCAGGACGGATTTCCAAGCGCCAACGCTTAATGACCGGAAGGCGACTTCGGATACCATCTGCAGAAAGCACAAACTTGTTGATTTCAAAAAACGATTTTCCGTCACCACGTTTCACAGATATAGGCTGTTTAGGCATAAGACTGATACAGACTCCAGTTTCCCAAATGCCCTGATAATTCTGGATTGGCTTACCAGGAAGAGGCATTGCTAAATTACTGTAGGTGCGCGACATACGCAACAGAATACAATCATTCTTACCTTTCACATCAAGAATGCGGTCTCTCTCCTTATTCCGCATGCTAATCTTCATGTCGTAATAAGCAGGTTCCATGCCAAAGAGGGTAAAGTTCTTCAATGTATTTCCTATCTCTATAAGCGTATGCCCTTTGCTTTCCTGTATGACAGGCAAACGCTTGTAGAGACGCTCCTGCGGAGTGAGCATCGCTATCTTGGAAAAAACACTTGTAGAATCTGCCAGTATCCACTTATGCTGCGAATCCGTCATATACACCTCCCCATCTTGCTTACGAAGCGAAAAGAAAAGGGGGCCGATGAGGTCACCTGCATAACCATACTTAGTTTCACTACTTCGATTTGGATTTTCGGGAGCACTCAAAATGGTAGTAGTAACACTGTACTCACGGCCGAAAAGCGAATCAGGAATCGACCAGTACATCTTACCATCAGACTCAAAAGTATCAAACATTCCTTTTGTCAACTTCGCATCAGCAGGAAGAGTACCAACAAACGGATTCTGCCCGCTCGCTATGAGCGAGCAGGCAGAACTAAATACTATAGATAATAATATTCTTATTTTCATCATGGATTATTCTCAGTCATTAAGATGATCTCAAAACAAATCTTGAGATTATTCATAATTATAAGAGATATCTACAATCTTGCCAAATCTATTATTTGCATCCTGGAAAATGTAAGAAGCATTTTCACTCCTGTCTACATCACCTGCAATAGTCAGTTTCAATTCGCCCAGCAAACCCTGACCTGCAGAAGTATTGATACCGAATCCGAGAATCATGCCATTACCATTTTCTGCATCCTCAGGGTCGCGGAATTTCAGGCAAGCAATCTTGGCATTAGCATCAGCGTCATAACTGTAGATTTTCTCAATCTTCTGACGCTCCATATCTATACGATACACGCTATTACCAGCAGCCATGAAAATGAAATGGGCTGAATATGCTTGAGAAGCTGCAAATTTGGCAGTTTTCAAATCGATGGAAGGATCCATATCGATTGTATATTTTCCTGCACAAAGCGGATCATCCGCATTGCTGAAACGGAAAACAGTAATCTGTGAAGCCCCTTCACTTGCCATTACAGCATAAGCATAGTTACCATTATCTCCGCCACGCAAGATATCAAGTATCTGCAGAGACGCATCTACATTACTTGGATCAAAGGCATAATTACCGTCGACATCCTCTGATAAATCGCGGAACACCAATGGCTTTTTGTCCTTCCATTGGGAACCCTTACGATAATACTGAGAGTAGTAATAGGATGTACCGAAATAGTCCATCATTGAAGAAAAAGCACTACCGATGCGGAAGCGATGGGTTGCCGGATTATATGCCAGGACATAATTGCTGAAAGTAGCAGAACATGAAGGCAGGAAAACCACCTGTTCTTCCTCACCAGCAGAATTGACCTGCTTATCATATACGGAATATGGAACACACCATCCGTCATCGTATGCAAAATAAGCCTTTTTGTCCGTCACAAACATCTCACCTTTCTTATCCATTTTGTAATAAGACAAGTTGACTGGCACGTTGTTAAGTGCATTCTCAAACAGAATTTTATTAGTACCATACTTCATGGTGAGGGTACTTGGAGAATATGTTGCAATATTCTTATCCGTGGCAATTGTCAGGTTAGCAAACATCGTTCCACCCATAGAACCATAACCATAATTACCCTTGGCAGCAATAGCCAATGGCTTACCCTCAAGAGCAAAAGATTCACCTGTTTCTGACTTAAACACATCAGCATAGGCAAAGAAGCCATCTGGATCACCCTCAATAGCTCCTACAATGCCCTTCTGATCGGCATCTTCCTGAAGCACAAACCAAGCAGGATTCAAAGGCTTGACTACAGCAACCTTGCCCAACTGATACCATTTCTGACCTGTGGTCTTATCGGTAACAATGAGCATCATACCAATACTCTCTGGATTATTGGGTTCTACTTTTACCTGACAAATCTTTCCTATAGAATAATCCGTATAGTCAGCAAGACGCATAGAACCAATCTTAGCATCCGGCTTCAATTTTTTCCATTCAAAAGTAAGATTGTCCTCATTCTCGGCAAGAGTTTGTGTCAACTCAGGCGTCAACGTAACCGTTGCAGGGTTCTCCTTTGGCATGCGGATTTTTGCCTCAGGGATTTCCACCTTCATATCGTTCACTGCATGATAATCATAGTTGCCCTTGTCATCATAGCAGCTCTGGACGAGCGTCATAGACACCAAGCCCAGAATATATAAATATATTTTTTTCATGATTTACTCTTTTTTTATTCTTCTTCATCTGGGAAGATATCGTTACCATTTTCATCAAGTATTGGACCATGCTCCGCTTTATAAGCCTTATAGGCTGCATCCAGTTGCAGGATGGCAGCATTAGCCTCATCATCATCGTATGCATAACCATCAGGAGTAATGAAAGAATCAAGTGTTCTTCCCCATACGTCCATCATATAGCAATACTTGATAGGACTAAAATCACCTACACCCAACCAATACCAGTCGTTCCAAGTCTCAGGCTCTGTGATATTCCAAACGTAGTTGACCTCTACCGAATTATCCTCTACAAATCCTTTTTCAAACTGATGGTTTGGATTAGTAAGATCAAATTCCAGATTACAACCATAGGTTTTTCTACCTGTCTTATAGGCAGGACGCTTAACCTTGAAATATACATACTGGCATACAGTATCAAGAGCCGAATAAGTATATTTGTCATCCAACTGAATGTCAAGGGTATTGGCATAGGAGCTGTTATCCGTCTTCTTGATGCAGAAATCACGATTGGCAGTAAGCAAATCACCCATAATTCTCACACGTACACTATCACGGCGATAAGGGTCTGTTTTCATCTTCACATAATCGCTATCGCGCAATTCACCATATACAGTACGATAGTCGAAATTGATGCGAGCATTCTGATTGTACATGTCAATTTCTTCTTTCGAGCAACTGGTAAGACTCAAGAACAGTACCAGTGCCGACATATAAAACAATATTTTTTTCATATTTTTCAATCTCCTTATTTTGTAGTATTATTGCCAAAGATCTTTTCATTGTCTGGCAACGGCATCTGATATTCTTTACTTGTCATATTGGCAACACCACAACCATAATAGGTGGTATAGTGATGAGCTTTCAGGAAGAAGAACAACTGACCTTCAGCATAGTACTCCTTGCGATATTCTTTCATGATTTCATTGATACGACGAGTCTGCTGTTTGTTTTCTTCAGAAGTAGCATCTTTGTCATCATAACCCAATGTATGAATTTCATCGCTATATGGAATACCGCGTGAGAGTCTGACTGTATTCAGAGCCTCAACACTCGTTTCTGCATTTGCTGCACACTCAGCAATGATATAGTACATCTCCGGCAAACGAATCAATGGAATTGCATCTTCACCGCTATATAAATATGTATTGGCCAAAGGAGCCTGATTATACTTCAGACAGAATGCATACTGATGGCTCTCGTCCCAGTTGAATGCTACAACATTCTGGCGCCAGTCAGAAGTGATACCTTCATACACCTTAGTAAACATATCTGCAGTCATACCATAACGCTGCTGTACACTTGTATTTTCCATATCCATACTGTTGCTGATAAGCGTATTGTTCAACTGATTTACAGAAAGACCGAATATCTGCTCACCATAACGGATGGAATTGTAATTGGATGCTGTCTGACTCTTATACAGAGTAAAGTACTTGTTGGCATTGATAACCTCCTGAGCATACTGGACTGCAAGATCGTTCTGACCAGCATAGCAATATACACGAGCCATCATTGCCTTGACAGCATAAAGATTCATACGAAACTCACGGTTTGAAAGGAAGTCTGTACGCTGATCTATAGCTGTATGGAAATCACATGGATCATTATCTTTCAAGAGAGCCTCTGCAGCCTTCAGGTCTTCCAAGATTTTCTCTACCACCTGATTAGCAGGCAAAACCGGTGTCGGTTCTTTATCGTATGTAGTCTTGTATGGAATAGCTGCATCTGTTGGATGCTCACTATAGATAGGACCAAAAAGACGCAAGAGATCAAAATAGATGAAAGCACGCAATCCCAATGCTTCTCCCTTGATACACTCATAGTAATGTGGGGTCTTCAATACATCTCGATGGGTCTCAATATTCTGCAGCAAATTGTTCAGGTTTGCCACTACATTATACATTTCGAGATAGAGATTATCCTTCTTACTCAAAAACTGGTTGGTATAATCGAATACAATAGCCTGGTTGTACACGCTATTTGTATTATAACCAGGATAATCACAGTATAGACCCGCCAACTCATCCAGATAACCATATTTCATGTCACCCGCATAAAGATTAGCAGTACCCAACTTCAGGTAAGCGCCCGTAAGGATATCCTTGAATCCTGACTCCGACTCAAACATCTTGTCGGCAGGGATTCTGTCCTTTGGTGATACATCAAGCCAATCATTGCAGGAAGTCAAACCTCCCATCAAGACTGCGAACACCAATATATAGAAATATTTCTTCATAATTATATTCGTAATTTATTGATTAGAATGCTACGTTCAATGAGAAAGTAAATTGACGAGAGAATGGATAGTCGAGACCACGCTCACGCTTTACCGATGAAAGGTAAAAGAGGTCTTCCATCGTGAAGCCCAACTTAGCAGATGTCAAACCCCAGTTCTTGAGGAACTTGGTATTCTTGGTATCTGCACGATAGTAGAATGAAAGGGTGCTGCCCTGGAATACGTTCTCATCCATCACAAAACGAGAGGTTGCCTTGGTACCCTGACCATGAGGGTTGAGTGCACGGAACTGAGAATGGTCACCAGGCTTCTGCCAGCGCAACTGTGTCACACGACGGTCGGCATTATAAACCAAGTCGGCATTCTCTACCTTGTCAACCAAAGTCTGGTTATATACCTGTCCACCAAACTTATAATGGAAACTTACATCCATACCCCATCCCATATAAGTAAAGGATGAGTTGATATAACCCTGCCATGTAGGCTCTGTATTACCCATTGGCACAGCATCCACACCACTATAGTTGGAAGCACTTGTCAATTCTCCATTACGCTTTACGAGAACTTCATCGCCAGACGCTGGGTCTATACCGAGAGAAGGAACAACCCAAATACTGGACATAGAATAACCTTCCTCATAACGTGGTAAAGGACTGTCCGTCAGATTCTTGGTACTCAACTCGTTGATATGGCGCATCGCCTCTGAAATTTCAACGAGTTTATCCTTGTTGTGAGAACCATTTACGGTAATTGTCCAATAAGACTGCTTAGCAGCATTACGGTATGGGATTCCTGAGAGACTGATTTCCCATCCCTTATTCTCTATCTTACCTACGTTCTCTGGATAACTGGTGAAACCGACAGATGGAGCCAATGTCACATTGGTCACCAAGTTGTTGGTTACCTTGTTATAGTGTTCGATTCTTGCTGTGATACGATGATCGAGGAAACCCAACTCCAATGCAAGGTTGGTATTCTTGGTTGTCTGCCACTTCAGATTCTCATTATGCATCGCCATGATTTCTGCACCTGTACCATCAGAAGACAGATAAGGCAGAAGCAATGAATAGTTATAGTAGCTATGAGCCTGATATGGTGAGAAGCCCTGCGCACCAGTTGTACCATAAGTACCACGGATCACAAAGTCAGAAAGCCATGGAATATCCTTGAAGAAAGCCTCCTTCTTTACATCATAACGAAGACCGGCAGACCAGAATGGTGCCCATCTATTGTTGGTACCAAACTCAGAAGAACCATCCAGACGGACATTGAAATCTACAGAATATTTATAAAGATAAGAATAACCGGCACTGAGCACCCAACCGATAGAGCGACTTGTATTCTCGCTTCCCGTCACCTTATCATTGTATTTCTTACCGAAGAGCAGGTCATCCATATTATCATTTGGGAAACCAGTCACATAAGTTCCATAAGAATCAGTACTGTTCTCAAGAATACTCATGCGGGCATTGGTAGTAATGTAATGATCCTTAATCTGCTTATTCCAACTGGCAGTCAAATCCACGCCCCAATTGACAGCCTCATTCTGTGTACGGCGATAATCACCTTTCAATGTCGGATCTGTAATTCCATCAAAAGCAGTATGCTGTGCAGGACGGAACACGTCATGATGTCCCACACTCTTAGAGAGTGAGAAAGCACCTTCAAAACGAAGTTCATTGGTAGGATTGTATTCTACTTTGAACAATTCACGCACAGAGAAGTTCTTGCTCTTATCCTTGCTGTGGAAAGTTGTGTTATAAAGTGGGTTAGGATAAGAGGCGGTAGCAGAGTTGGTGGCAGAGAAATCATCAAGCATCTTCTTCATGTTACCATTCTCGTCGTATGGAGTCAGATATGGATTCAATTTTGTGTATTCGCTAAAACTTCCATAGTTAGACTCATTAGCAGTAGAATTTTCGAGTGTGATACTGTTTTTCAACAATACCTTCTTCATGCGATACTGGAAGTCGAGCATACCGGTAAGTACATCACGGCCACTATTTTTCATCACACCAGGTGAGTTATTGTAACCAACATACATACGATAACGCAAAGCCTCATCACCACCCTCCAAGGTTACAGTATGACGCTGCTGTACGGATGTACGCAATGGCTTGCTGAGCCAATATGTATCTACACCAGAGAGAACGTTTTTAAGTTTAGACTGGTAGAGATTCCATCTATCAATCGTTTCACCACCATCAGTATAGACTCCAGCCTTATATTCTGCATCCAGTTTCTCACGAGCATTCATCAGATTATAGCCTGTCAGGTCTGGTGCCTCGATGCGCATCTCACCACCATATGTAACCCAAATTTTACCTGGTTTAGGAGTTTTACTTTCGATTACAATAACTCCATTTGCTGCTCTGGAACCATAGATAGCAGTAGCAGCAGCATCTTTCAAGACAACAATCGATGCAACACGATCAGGGTCGAGGTCAGAAAGAGTCTGTACGGAGATTTCAAATCCGTCCATGATAAGAAGCGGCTGATTGGCATAAGTCTCATATTCTCCCTGTACAGCCTGTACATCAGAAGATGTCGTACTCAAATCCATACTGGCACCACCACGCATACGCATATCAGGAAGACTGTTTGGATTTGAACCAGCCAGATTATTCTCCATGATATTCAAACCTGGAGCCATTGCTGCTATAGACTTCGCAATATTGTTAGCACTGAATTTCTTGAGATCTTCTCCCTTGATAGTTACTGCTGAACCCGTAAAGCCTTCTTTTTTACGGTTGAACATACCAGTAACCACCACATCATCAAGGTGCTTACTGTCTGATTGCAGCGTTACCTTCATGTTAGCAGAAGGGGTTGCAAAAGTCGTTACCAAACCGATATAAGAGATTTTCAACTTGCTATTAGCTGGGACGTTTGACAACTGGAAACATCCGTTTTCATCTGTTATAGCTTGTGCCTGTCCACCTCCTACCATAATGCTGGCGCCTATAACAGGCATACCATCTTCGGCAGAGATTACGACTCCTTTTACTGTAGAGAGGATTTTACCCCCCCACTCTTTTGCATTTTGGTTTGTTCCTGTTTGCTGTGCCCTGGCATACTGCGCAGAACCCACAACAGAGAGCATGGCCAAAGTTGCAATCATCATGTGATTTTTTCTCATGAACCTTGTCTTTAATAAATTATACTCGTTGATATGTTATTATTTTCTCGTTGACTTATGAAAGTGACCAATAGATTTTTCACAGTGCAAAGGTAATATTTTTTAGGAGAAATCAAGCAGAAATTCCAAAAAAAACAAATAATTAAATAAAATTAATAAAAATCGTCTACATTATTCGGTCTTTAAGAATACACAAACAAGTTATTTGCTATATCGAAACAAGTCATTTAAGGGTCGTAAACAAGTCACTTAGAGGTCGTAAACAAGTCACTTAGAGGTCGTAAACAAGTCACTTAGAGGTCACAAACAAGTCATTTGCAACCAGTAAACAAGTCATTTGCGAACAACAAACAAGTCATAGGTAATCATTGGGCTGTTAATTTGAAAACAAATAAGTTTACAAAATTACCCAAAAGTGACAGTGACACCTATTTTTCAACTTTTATTTTATGCATTGGAGACACTACCCTCCAATTTGGAGGTCTCCCTCTGATTATCAATCTTTTATCTATTTTCGCGCGGTAAGTCATAAAAAAAGAGTATATAAAAGTGTCACCTGTCACCGTTTTCTGTCACGCCCCTTATTGGAGCCAGTTTATGGGGTGACACCTGTGTCACGAGTTTTCTGTATCCTGCGTCACCTTTGTCACCCACACGACACCAAGAAAGTATTTTACATTATTTACCATAGGCTTTCTTTTTATTCATATTTCTCTTAATTTGCTGGAATTTTCCAATGCCATGCGAATCAACTATAATTGTGATACGAAGCTTTTACCGACATGACAGTTAATATTTGTAACCGATTTGTAATATTCTGCAAACGTTTTCGTAACTTTTCGAAAGAAAATCGACAGAAAATATACACTTTTCATCAATTATTTATAGTTTTGCAGCCGGTTAAAAGATGATTCAACAGTAATTCATACTGCGATATAAACAGTAAATGATACTGCTCCAAATCGACACAAACTATAACACTATACATAAAATTTAAATTTCTAAGAAAATATGAAAAGATTACTTACCACTTCACGCATTTTAGCATGCTTGATTTTCCTAACAATTTTAGGAAGCAAGACTTATGCTCAAGGTAGCATAAGTAGCTATACTGCTGGTACAGAGACTTTTGAGATTACCAGCAACACAAGAATTAATTCACAGAGTACTGAGTACCAATATTATGCCAGTGCAAATATCTCTTTGTTCATTGGTGCTGATGAGGTATGGAAAAACGAACAGATATATAGTGGCAAATATTATCTCAGTTCTGGCGGAAATATGGGCATTAAACAAGATAAAGATCAAAATAAACAAACAGATGCCGGTTTTTATGACGCCGTAGATACTAAAGATAAGTCGGCTTGTATCGCTTTGCCAAACACAGGTAACTATTTTCACTTTTTGTTCCACACAAAAGGTAAGATCAAACTTGCATTTAATGTAAAATACAAATTTGATCCAACAAAACCCGACGAAATAAATCAAAAGTATCTTTACGTGGAGAAAGCAACGAATGAAACCGTTACTGTTATTAAAAAAGGCAAGAATTATACTACCAGAAGAGGTATTACCCCTTCAAGCATTAATGTTACAGCAACAACAACAGAAACTAAGATTGAACCACAGGAATCTGGTGTCAACAAATATTTTAAGATAAGTGGCGTTGGTGGAAATCACCCTATGGAAATAGCATTTGATGCAGAGGCTGGCGACGAATATTGTATTTGGATGTCTTCTGCAGAGGAATTCGCCCTCGGCGGTTTTACCTTCAATGTAGATGAATCACAGCGCTTCACCCCTTGGAAGCCTGTTGTACACAGACAGATTGAATACGGAAAAAGCCCTGAAGATATGAAAGATGCAGATGCCAATGCTCCTTCTGGTGTAGAGGACATCACATTCATGTATGGTGGTTGGACCAATCATCCTAACGCTGTAAAAGCAGCAACCTGGGATGCAAATAACAAAACTTGGGGATTCAATGATAATGGTACCGACAAGACCACCTATACTATCAATAACGAAAAGAAAATTGATAAATGGGAGGAAGTAAAAGCTGAAAGTGAAACTACAGAGCATTTGGTAACACTCGACAGCTACGCTAAGTTCACAGCGGGTTGCGGACAGGTTCCTACCGATCAATATGGCAATGCTTACACCCCAGCCACATCTGCTGCTCCAAGCGTAGCAAATATCCCATGCCGCGGTACTTACTATAAGTTTGAACCAGCCAAGGATGGTACACTCAATATATATGTTAGACAGGCAGCCGACAGCCCTCTCTACCTCGTGGATGAGACTGGCAAGCCTCAAAAGTCAATAGACTATAAGGCGGGTAATGATGCAACCTTCAAAGAAGGCACTGATGCTTCATATACCATCAATAAGTTGGCTGCATGCCGATATGGTTTTGATGTAAAGGCTGGCAAAACATACGTTCTCTTCCAGAACAATGAGACGCTCGGATTCTACGGATTCACATTTGGTGCTTCAAGCACAGAAGCAACCAATGTTAGCATCTCCCAGAATAACGGCTATACTTATGAGGCAAAAAACAATGCCACAGTAACCCTTACCAAGCCACTCAAGGCAAATGTATGGAATGCCATCTGTCTGCCATTCAGTATGACTGAGCAGCAGGTAAGAAGTGCGTTCGGAGAGGATGCTCGCATTGCAGAATTCAAGAAAGTTGAAGAAAGCGGCAAGAAAGATGTGGCTTTGTTTGGCATGCACTACTACCAGCTGATTACAGCAGGCAAACCATGTCTCATCAAGCCTTCCAAGGTAAGCGATAATTATACCATCACGGGTGTAACTATCGATACAGAAAAGGCATTGACCGTTACTGATTCTAACAAGAAATTTGATTTCGTAGGAACATACGCTCCTACTACCATGCCTGCCAACAGCCACTTCTTGGGTAGCAACGATGGCAAACTGTACTACATCACCGCTGACAAGAAAATCAGTGGTCTGAAAGCATTCCTGAAGCCAGCAGAGAATAATTCTGGTGCCAAGTTGAGTATTGCATTCGACAGTACTGTCAACGATCAGGACAACAATACTACTGGCATTGAAGCCATCAAGGACTATACAGACAAAGAAGCTGCCAACAGTTCTGCCAACAAGGGCATCTACAATATCAACGGACAGTTCATGGGTACCAACCCAGCTATCCTCCCTCAAGGAATTTACGTAAAGAACGGCAAGAAGTTCATCGTAAAATAATGAGTTTTGCTTAAAGTAACTATGAATTTTTAATGTAGTAAGAAGATGAAAAAGATATATATAACACCCGAGACATTGAGTATAGCTATCAAGTCCGAAAGTTTACTCTTGACTCTTTCAAATGGTGAAGTAACACCAGAAGCTCCAGATTTAGGTCTGGATGATGGTGGAACAATAGAAGGTGGCGGTAATGGCGACAGCCAGTCACCAGCCAAACTACACAGTACTAATGTTTGGGAAGCATGGGAAGAATATTAAAATCACATACCTTCTAAAGCGGGGGGAAGCACTCAAGAGAGCTGCTTTCCCCTATTTTTTGACCTATCATCTTGCATATTTGGACTAATTATGGTTCAACCATAAAATACAGGGATTACAATTATCAATGCACCTCATCCATGTGCAACAAATTCCAACCATCAAACTGCATGATAATCTTATGCAGCGTAGTGCCTTGACGCAAAGCCTCAACCCTTGGAGCAACGGCATATTGCTTGATTTGTACCTCTGCTTGCTGCCATTGCTTTTTGATGTTAGCCTGATATGTCTCTTCGCTCATACCCTTTTCTCTCTTCGGAACAAGTTTGAGCTCCAGAATATAGCTATGCTTGGTTGCATAGTGCGTAAGGTCTGGCAAGAGGAAGAAATCGCAATAACCATGATTCAACTCCAATTCAGGCGCCGTATAATAATAGGCATTCAGATTGAGATATGCCATGAAAAAGCCCTGCAAGTTTCGCTCTCCCGCTATGCTATCACGAACAGATGACACTTGCGCATAGGCATCCGCCATATATTGCAAAGCATCATGCCACTTGCCGTCATAAGCCATATCATAATAATAGTCTGTCAGTTTGTTGTTGCTAATGTATGCCTTGGCATCTATCAACTCCAACAAGTACTCATAATATTGCTTGCGTACATTGTTGTTCGGAATACCAAGTATGACTTTGGCACCTCTTGTACCTTTGATCGTCAGCATTCCATAATAGAACAATAAACTAGGGAACACTTCTGGGTCTGTTATCTCATGCGCAGGGAAGGTATCAAGCAGCGAAGCGACTATTTCTCCTGTTTCGGCTATTGTACGTATCACGCCCTTACGGTCGCCATCGAGCTTGTCAAGCTGCAAGAGTTTCTTCATCTTGTTGTAGTCGGTCTTGGTATTTGGATCAAGCATCTCCTCGGGTCCTTCACCACGACTGAGATAATTGCGAAGATAATAGAATACCATGTCGCAATTAAATACTTTACTCTGCGTACGCAAAGCATCCTTGGAGAAACAGTAATTATCATACCAAGGCTTCATCTCATTGACGATGGCATCTATATCTCTATCTGCAGGTATCTCACCTTTATTCTTGTAATAGTTGAATAGTTCATGCACATCTTCGGTTGAGAAGCCCAACATCTGATTGAACTCAGGCTTGGTAGAGATATGCCAACCGATATTGAAGCCACTCGTCACATCATCGAGCGTCACAGGACTCACTCCCGTGATAAAGATACGTTCGAAAGTTCCCTTAAACTTCTTGAAAATGTCACGATAGAATCCCTCGGCATGGGTCATTGCCCAATACACCTTCTCGCCTTGCTCATTGAGCACGGTATTGGTGAAATTGTCATATTCATCGATGATGAGATAAAGAGGATATCTCTTTGCCCTTGCCTCACTCTGAATAAGAGCCAACTTACCCGTAGCATCTTCTGTAGCGTAAACGTCCTGACGCAACTTTTCTGAATAGAACCCATGATAATCTCTTACAAAGGCATCCAATTCCACTCCCATATAGAAATTGAACTTTCTTTCCAATTCATCTATGTCACCTCCCACCTGGGAGAAGTCAAGGTGTAGAATCTGATACCTAGCTTGCAAGGAGGTAGGATGCTTACCTATCCACAAATCACCAAACCATTCCTGGAACTTATCTTTGGACAAGCAATCATAATAAGCATGAAGCATACTCAGGAATACGCTCTTACCAAAACGGCGAGGGCGAATGAAGAAGAGGTTGCGAGCCTGCTTCTCCAATTCTGGTATATACATTGTCTTATCGACATAATATATATTTTGCTCTACAATGGTGACGAAGTCCTGTACACCGTATGGCAATTCTTTCACATTCTGCTCCATATCATACTTTTTTGATTTCTGATGCAAAGCTACAACTTTTATTTGAATTATCCAAAATATTATGAGGAAAACATACGAAAATGACTTCAAGATGGTCATACTTCCTAAAGCCTTTAAACACTGTTTTTATCACAAGAAAATCGCCCTCTTGCAAACATACCGCAAAATTAAGGACAAATAACCAATATAACTTGTTTTATTATTCTCTTCTTAAGGTTATCGTACTTTCATTTTGCCGATTCCTTGACTTTTTGGCAAAACACCTAACATATTTGCACTATTTTACATTTTTAAGGACCATAAGGCAGATGTTATTGAGTATTTTTCACTATCTTTGCATCCGTAGAAATAAACAAAGAAGTAATAATCAATAAGGAAAACTTAAAAACCAACAACAATATGGACAAGATACTAAAAACGCGATTTGTCGGATTTTCCTTTGCATTGGCACTGATGTCATCTCTCGGCTGTCAGGCTCAGTCGCATTCTGGTGCACTGTCGCTCCCTACCCCTACTCAGGAAGCCAAACCTGGTGTAAGATGGTGGTGGATGGGATCTGCTGTAGATAAAGAGAACCTGAAATGGAACCTCGACGAATATGCCAAGACTGGCATTGGAGCCGTAGAAATCACGCCACTCTATGGTGTGCAAGGAAATGATAAGAATGATATTCCGTATCTCTCTCCGAAATGGATGGAGATGCTCAAATTCGTGGAAGAAGAAAATAAGAAGGTAGGTATTGAAACCGACATGGCTACTGGCACAGGCTGGCCTTTCGGTGGTCCGTGGGTTCCTATCAATGAAGCTGCCTGCAAGGCTGTATTCGTGGATACCATCGTTGATGTGAAACAGAAATTGATGGAGATAGAATTCAACGTTCCTCAGAAAGAGCGTGACTTTGCTAAATTGAAAGTCATCAAGGCATATCCTGTTGAGGGACAGAACCGGAAAAAGCGTGTCATCGCTCTCTACGAAAGCCGTACCCGACAGAAAGTTAAACGTGCTGCACCGGGCGGTGAAGGCTACGTGATCGACCACTTCGACTCCACTGCCGTAGCTAATTATCTGGCACATATCGATAGTGCCTTCGTTGCCAACAAGATTCCTTATCCACATACCTTCTTCAATGATAGTTATGAGGTATATGGAGCCAACTGGACTCCTAACCTGCTGACAGAATTTGAGAAGATGCACGGATATAAACTGCAGGACAAGTTCCCTGAATTCCTTGATGGTGATGCTGTGGTGGTAAGCGATTACCGTGAAACATTGGGCGATATGCTGCTCCATAACTTCACCGAACAGTGGACCAAGTGGGCAAACAAGCGTGGTGCTATCACCCGCAATCAAGCTCATGGTTCACCAGCCAACCTCATCGACTGTTATGCTGCCGTTGACATCCCGGAGATTGAAGGTTTCGGTCTTACAGATTTCGGCATCAAGGGCTTACGCAAGGATCCAGGCAAGACCCGTCCTAATTTCAGCGACCTGAGTATGCTCAAATATGCACCATCAGCCGCGCACATCACAGGCAAGAAATATACCTCCAGCGAGACGTTTACCTGGCTCACCGAGCACTTCCGCACATCCCTGAGTCAGATGAAACCAGATATGGACCTCATGTTCTGCGCCGGCGTAAACCACATGTTCTTCCATGGTACAGCCTACTCGCCTAAAAACGACCCATGGCCAGGATGGAAGTTCTATGCATCGGTGGATATGAGTCCGACCAACAGTATCTGGCGCGATGCACCGGAACTGATGAAGTACATCACCAACTGCCAGACCTATCTGCAGTGGGGACAACCAGATAACGACTTTCTGGTCTATCTGCCAGTAAGAGATATGTGGCGCAAGGATACCAAGAACTGGTTGATGCAGTTCGACATCCACTCCATGGCGAAGAAAGCACCGGAATTTATCAAGGTGATTCTCGACATTGACAAGGCTGGTTTCGACTGTGACTACATCAGCGACAAATACCTGCGCACCTGTACCTTTAAAGATGGTATGATCGAAACGGCTGCTGGTACCCGCTACAAGGGCATCATCATCCCAGGCAACAATATCATGCCAAGCGATGTAATCCAGCATATCTCCGACTTGAAGGCGCAAGGAGCCAAGATTATCAAGGGCGACAACATCAAGGCGATGGAACAAGCTGCAAAACCGGAGATGATGAAAAAGAACCTGGGCTTGAAGCTGATCCGCCGCAACAACAGCATCGGTCATCATTACTTCATCGCCAACCTCACCGGCAAGGATATCACTTCTACCGTAGCACTGGCTGTAAACGAGAAGAACGGTATCTGGTATAACCCTATGACGGGCAAATATCACAAGGCCACTATCGGCGATAAGGGCATCGAAGTGAACCTGAAGAGTGGCGAGAGCCGCATTCTCATCACCTCGGATAAGCCTGTTAGCGAATGGAAACTCGGTTCTAAGGTGAAGGTAAGCGGCAAGGAAGCCATCGCTGCTGCGGATAGCAAGACCATCGACCTGACCGCCAATAGCTGGAAACTGTCATTCACAGAGGAGGCTCCTAAGGTGGGCGAGACCTTCAACCTCAAGGGCTTGAAGAGTTGGGAAAATCTCAGCGAAAAGGCTAAGGTGATGATGGGAACAGGTGTTTATGAAACCACCTTCAAACTGTCGAAGGATGATGCACAGAAACAGTGGGCTATCGACTTAGGTGATGTCCGTGAAAGTGCACGCGTCTATATCAATAATAAATATGTGGGCTGCGCATGGGCGGTACCATATATCCTCAACTGCAAAGACGCACTGAACAAGGGCAAGAATACTATCCGCATCGAGGTAACCAACCTGCCTGCCAACCGCATAGCAGAACTCGACCGACAGGGTGTGAAATGGCGCAAGATGAAGGAAATCAACGTGGTGGATATCGACTACAAGAAGACCACTTACGAGAAATGGACTCCTGTAGCAAGCGGACTCAACAGTTCGGTAAAACTCGTGGAATTGAAAGACCAACTCTAATTAGTTTCGTTTCGCATGTTTTGGAAATTCAATAAGAAATAAGCAAATTTAAAATAAGAACATAATCAATCAAAGAGTACAAATGAAGAAACTAATCCTGACAAGCCTCTGCATTCTGATGGGCATGACCTCTGTGTCTGCCCAGAATGCAGCCGTGAAAGTTACAACAGTGAAAGCTGCATCTGACAAGGAATCTCTAAAGAAGGAAATCCTGGAAGTATCACAACGCACCAACAACTACTTCATGGCGAAGTACAGTGACCCAACCCTCGACACCTATGTCAAGAAGGTACGCACGAGCAACCTCTGGACCCGTGCCGTATATTACGAAGGATTGATGGCGCTCTACGAGATAGACCCTCAGCAGCGATACCTCGACTATACCGACCGCTGGGCAGACTATCACAAGTGGACAGCCCGTGGCAGCGTGAATGATACTGATGCCGACAACCAGTGCTGCCAGCAAACCTATATCGACCGCTATATCCAGACTGGCGGCAAAAAGGATTTGAGTAAGGTAAAGGAGAACCTCGACCATCAGATGAGCACCAACCGCGTTTCATACTGGACATGGATTGATGCGATACAGATGGCTATGCCTGTCTATGCCAAATATGCTAAGTTGACCGGCGAGAAGAAATATCTCGACTATGCGATGAACTCCTACAAGTGGAGCCGTGATACCTTGGCTGGCGGTCTTTTCAATAAGAAAGAAGGACTCTGGTGGAGAGACAAAGACTATGTGCCACCTTACAAGGAGAAAGATGGCAGCAATTGCTACTGGAGCCGCGGAAACGGTTGGGTATATGCTGCATTGGTACGTGTGATGCAGACCTTGCCTAAGACAGATAAGAACTACCAGTACCTGAAGAAAGACTTTATCTCTATGAGTAAGGCGATATTGAAGTGCCAGCGTGAGGATGGATATTGGAACGTTAGTCTCGTTTGTCCTGCCAACTATGGTGGTCCTGAAATGACCGGTACTGGTCTCTTCCTTTATGGTATGGCATGGGGTGTGCAGCAGGGTATCCTGCCAAGAGCAACCTACCAGAAGGCAATGGACAAAGCTTGGAAGGCATTGGCTGCATCGGTTCACGAAGATGGTTTCATCGGATACAACCAGGGCACAGGTAAGGATCCTGCTGCAGGTCAGCCTGTCACCTTTACTTCTGTTCCTGACTTCGAAGATTACGGCACAGGTTGCCTCCTGCTCGGTGCGGCAGAGTATTACAAGCTTTTAAAGGTAAAAAAGTAAAAAGGTAAAAAAGTTATGAGAAAATATATCTGGCTGATGGCTTGCTTAGTGGCTTTTGCGCCATTAAGCACCAATGCGGCCAAGAAACAGAAGAAAGCGAAAAAGGTACAGACTGAACTCTGGCCTGACGGTACGAAGATGGATGCCTGGTTCTCCAATGCACAGAAGGTGAATGTAGATACCCTTGGCAAGAAATACGTGATAACCGATTATGGTGTCAAAAGCGACAGTACCCTGATTCAGACTCAGGCTATACAGGCTATCATCGACCAAGCTGCCAAGGATGGCGGTGGTGTCATCGTCGTTCCTGCTGGTACCTATCAGAGCGGTGCCCTATTCTTCCGTCCGAAAACCCATCTTTATCTCGAAGAAGGTGGTAAACTGAAAGGTAGTGACCGCATTGCCAACTTCCCTGTCTTGGAAACCCGTATCGAGGGGGAAACCTGCAAGTATTTCTCTGCCTTCATCAATGCAGATAAGTGTGATGGTTTCACCATTGCCGGTAAAGGAACCATCGATGGTAACGGCTATCACTACTGGGAGGAGTTCTGGATCCGTCGTACCTGGAACCGCCAGTGTACCAACAAGGATGCACAGCGTCCACGCCTCGTATATATCAGCAATTCGAGCCATGTGACCATACAGGATGTCCACATCCAGAACAGTCCTTTCTGGACCAACCACATCTATCGTTGCGACCATGTCCGCTTCTTGGGATGCACCATCTTCGCCCCTACCAGTGGTATGCGTGCACCAAGTAGTGATGCTATCGATATCGACGTATGCCACGACGTATTAGTGGAAGGTTGCTTCATGAGCGTGAATGATGATGCCATTGCCATCAAGGGCGGTAAGGGAACCTGGGCTGACAAGGCACCAGAGAATGGACCGGTCTATAATGTGCTCATCCAGAACTGCAACTATGGTAGAGTGCATGGTTGTCTGACTTTGGGCAGCGAGAGTGTAAAAGACCACAACATCGTGCTGCGAAACATCAAGGTGGGCAATGCGCAGCGCGTACTCTGGTTGAAGATGCGCCCAGACACTCCTCAGCATTACGAGTACGTAACGGTAGATAACATCCAGGGCACCACAGGCAGCTTCTTGGTTGTCCGCCCTTGGACTCAGTTCTTCAAACCAGGCGACCGCAAGGATATGCCACTCAGTCAGTGCAACAACATCACCATCAAAAACATCCAGATGGATTGTGACAACTTCTTTGATGTGGGCACCAGCGACAAGTACCGTCTGGTAGATTTCACCTTCGAAAACATCCAATCTACTGATAAGAAAATGGCATTCAATAAGGATGTCATTGAAAACACAATCGTGAAGAATGTCAATATCACACCAAGAGAAAAGAGCAATGGTTTAAAGACCACTGGCGATGCAGACGGATTGAAATAAAATAAGAAGAATAAATAAAAAGAGAAAAACAGCATATCTTCCATTGATGGTTGATATGCTGTTTTTCTATTGAGGACTTTCGTCTTCCTATATCCCGGAAAATTCTGTTCGGGGTTTTATATCCACTATGCCCAACTCTTATCAAAATCTTCACCGTCGAAGGCAAGCCAATTCTTGATAATCGTCTTGCCCTCTGGAGTCAGTACACTTTCCGGATGGAACTGAATACCATGGATATCATAATGCTTGTGCTTCAAACCCATGATGCAACCGTCATCGCTCACAGCTGTCACATCAAGACACTCTGGGAAATTGGTTCTATCCACTACCCATGAATGATAGCGACCTATCTCTATACGCTTAGACATACCTGCAAAAATCGGATCATTGCCAAACTGAGTACAAGGAGTAGCAACCCCATGATATACTTCAGAGAGATTGGTAAGTTTGGCGCCAAAAGCCTCACCTATCGCCTGATGACCCAGACAGACACCCAACATTGGTTTTCTGCCAGCATAAGTCTTGATGACTTCCATCAGAAGACCTGCCTCAGAAGGAATACCAGGTCCCGGACTCAGGATGATTTTATCAAAACGGTCCAGTTCGCGCAATTGGAACTGGTCGTTGCGGAATACCGTCACCTCTGCACCTAACTCTTTTACCAGATGAGCCAGATTATAGGTGAAGGAATCGTAATTATCTATGATTACTACTTTCATTTCTTGTCATTTAAAATGTGTTTACAACTGCTCTGCAATATGGATAGCCTTGGTGAGCGCACCCAACTTATTATTGCACTCTTCCAACTCATACTGGTCATTGCTCTTGGCTACGACACCACTACCTGCCTGGAACCAGAGTTCGCCATTACGACTGATAAAGGTACGGATAACGATGGCCTGATTGAGATCACCATTCAGTCCGATGAAACCGATACAGCCACCGTATGCACCACGGTTGTGCGGCTCTAACTCTGAGATAATCTGCATGGCACGAACCTTAGGAGCACCACTCAGCGTACCTGCTGGGAAAGTATCGATAAACTCCTTGATATGATCAGCATCCTTATCAAGCGTACCACTTACACGACTTACGAGATGAATGACATGACTGTAGAACTGCATATCCTTATAGAAATCTACCTTCACGCCATGACAGTTGCGACTCAGGTCATTGCGTGCCAGATCCACCAACATCACATGCTCCGCATTCTCTTTCGGATCATTGCGCAGGAACTCAGCAGCCTTGCGGTCCTGTTCGATATCGCCTGTACGCTTAGTAGTACCGGCAATAGGATCGATGAAGGCTTTATCACCTACGATACGGTTGTGGGTTTCTGGAGAAGAACCGAAGATACGGTATCCGCCGAAATCAAAATAGAAGAGGTATGGTGATGGATTGATACTACGAAGCGCACGGTAGAGTTTGAAATCATCACCCTCATACTTCTGGACGAAACGGCGACTGACCACAATCTGGAAGACATCACCACGCAAACAGTGCTGGATGCACTTTCTTACATTCTCCTTATGCTGCTCATCAGTAAGCGTAGAAGTCGTATCTCCCACAGGATGGAAGTCGTATGGTTTCACATTTGCCTTGTTGATAGCCTTCAGGAGCGCATCCAGTTCAGCCTCACCAGCAGAACCTTCTGCATCACTCAGCGCAATCAGTTCCATCGTATTGTTGTAATGATCGAAAACGATGATGTCCTTATACATGATATAATAGATATCCGGCGCATCATTCTTTTCCATCGTCGTATCCTTTACCGGGATATTCTCAAAGTAGCGTACGGCATTGAAAGTGGTGAAACCATAGAGTCCACAGAAGTCCTTGCCCTCTCCCTCCACATGGAAAGACTTGACAAAGTCATTGATTGCCTTGGAGATGGCGAGTTTACACTCCTCACCCTTTCCCTCACCGAAGGCAGGGAGTTCCTGTTTTTCCACCTTTCCATCGGGATAAGTGGCTGTCACGATACCATGTCCCACAGCGATGCTTGCCATCGGATGTACGCCGATGAAGGAACGAGAGTTCTCTGAGCCATGGTAGTCGGAACTCTCCATCAAGGCAGACTGGGGATATATGTCACGAAGTCGCATATAGACTCCCACCGGTGTATAGAGATCGGCGAGAATCTTGCGAGTCTTTGTTGTATAATTGAATCTACTCATATTTTAAACGATAAAAAAATGAAGCCTATTGCATAGACACATGAAGCAGGCTTCAATGACCAACGAAGCCTATTTCAAAACCACATGAAGCAGGCTTCGCTTGATGATGAAGCTTAAAGCCTCTAATTTTAAAAATCTCCGTATTCTTTAGCCATTTCCTTATGACTCAAGTAGGTCTCCACGTCCTTGTCACCACGTCCAGAAACTGTGAGCACAACGACATCGTCCTTCTTGAATTTCATCTTCTTCAAGGCAGCCACAGCATGGGCACTCTCGATAGCAGGAATGATACCCTCCATACGGGTCAACTCATATCCAGCATAGATAGCCTCATCATCTTTGATGGCAAGCACATGACTACGGCCACGGGTAGCCAAGTCGGCATGCATTGGTCCGATGCCTGGATAATCCAAACCGGCACTGATGGTGAAGGCTTCTTCTATCTGTCCGTCTTCGGTCTGCATCACGAGGGTACGCGCACCATGAATGATACCTTCTGTACCGCAGTGCATGGTAGCAGCCGTATAGTTGGTATCGATACCATGACCGGCAGCCTCAGCCAAGTAAATCTGCACACGCTCGTCATCGATATAGTGATAGATGGTACCCGCAGCATTGCTTCCGCCACCCACACAAGCGATGAGATAGTCAGGATAATCACGGCCAATCTTCTCTTCCAACTGCCATTTCAGTTCCTCTGAAATCACACTCTGCATCTTTGCCACGATATCAGGGTAAGGATGTGGACCCATCGTACTGCCCACGATATAGAAAGTATCCTGAGGATGACAGCACCAGTCGCGGATAGCTTCTGAACAGGCATCGCTCAAGGTCATATTACCCGTTCTTACAGGATTAACCTTAGCACCCAACATCTTCATACGTTCCACATTGGTATGTTGACGCTCAACGTCGGTAGCACCCATGAAGATTTCGCACTTCATATCCATCAGAGCGCAGACCGTAGCTGTAGCCACACCATGCTGACCGGCACCTGTCTCGGCAATGATACGGGTCTTGCCCATCTTCTTTGCCATCAGAATCTGACCGATGGTATTATTGATCTTATGAGCACCAGTATGGTTCAGGTCTTCACGCTTCAGATAGAGCTGGCATCCGTACTTCTCACTCATGCGCTTGGCATAATAGAGAGGTGAAGGACGACCCACATAATCTTTCAGCAGAGCATAATACTCTTTCTTGAATTCCTCACTCTCGATGATAGGCTTGTAAGCCTCCTGGAGTTCTGTCACACATTTATATAATATCTCTGGCACGTATGCGCCACCGAATTTTCCAAAAAATCCTTTATCGTCAACTTGATACATCGCAATCTAATTTTAATTGTTGAATGTTGAATGTTGAATGTTAAATGTTGAATGTTGAATGTTGAATTAGGCATTCGCCCTTGAGTCATAAACGAAACTGATGAATTCTTCACTCTTCGTTCTTCACTCTTCACTTAATTCTTGAGTGCCTCGAAAAGCAGGTCGAGCGCCTTATCCGGATCCCCCACTTCATTGAGTAATGTCACGAATTTACTTCCAATGATAGCACCGGCTGCATTGTCCTGTGCACTGGTCAGAGTCTGCTTGTTACTGATTCCGAAACCAATCATACGAGGGTTGCGGAGATTCATACTGTTGATATGATTGAAATAAGCGAGTTTGGCATCACCAAAACTACTCTGTGCTCCTGTGATGCTGGCTGAACTGACCATATAGATGAACCCATCGGTATGCTCATCGATGAATCGGATGCGCTCCTCGCTGGTCTCCGGTGTAATCATCATGATGACACGGATGTCATACTTGTCGGCAATCGGCTTCACCACTTTCAGATAGTCATCGAAAGGAAGGTCTGGAATGATGGTGCCACTCACGCCGCTCTCCACACAACTCTGGAAGAAAGCCTCGATGCCATAGTGCATGATAGGGTTGAGATAACCCATCAGAACCAATGGCAATTGCACTTCATCCTTGATGGCCTTGAGCTGACCGAAGAGCGCCTTCACGGTCATACCGTTCTTCAAGGCTTTGGTACCTGCACTCTGGATGACTGGTCCGTCAGCCAAAGGGTCACTGAAAGGAATGCCCACCTCAATCATATCGATGCCATGGCGTTCCATGGATTTGATGACAGCACCTGTGCCCTCGAAGGTTGGACAACCGGCACAGAAATACAAGCTCAAAAGCTTGCGGTCTTTATTGTTTGCAAATAATGCATTTATCTTATTCATTTTTTGTTTTTTACTTTTTTACCTTTAAGAGCAAGAATGCTCTTTTTACCTTTTTACTTTTTTACCTTTTTACCTTTAAAAGGAATTTCCTGAGTTTCTCTACATCTTTCAGAGCAGGTTCGATTTCAAATTTCGAATTCAAATCGATACCGATACACTTCGGGTGCTGAAAGGCTTTCAGCCGTTCTACATCTTCCGGTCCGATACCGCCACTCAGGAGGAATGGGGTCTCGCCATCGTACTGCTGCAGAACTTGCCAATCAAACTGCTCACCACTTCCACCGACCGTCTTACATTTGGTGTCGAAAAGGAAGAGGTCAACAGCGCCTGCATACTCCTTATATTTCTGGATATCCTCGGCTGAACTTACGCTGATAGCCTTGATAATCCTGATATTGGGTTTGATGTCGGGATCGATGGTAGCACGAAGATTCTCGATGGTTTCACGAGGTTCATTACCATGCAACTGGATGTAGTCGAGACGGTAATTATAGACACGTGTCACGATGTTCTGGGGCATATCATCCACAAAGACTCCCACCCTTGCTGGTTGCTTTTGAGTCTCAGCAGTCTTACGCGCCATCGCAAGTTCGATACGCTCTTCCGAGTAGTCTGGTATAATGCCAGCCTTGCTGCTAATCATCTGCACAAACCGCGGTGACTTCGGATAGAAGATGAATCCTATCATATCAACCCCGAGTTGGGATACCTCGCGAATGTTATCGGCATCACGCATACCACACACCTTAACCAACATTTTATCTGTATTCATTTCTCTTTCTTTTTTCTCGTTAGTATTTTCATCTGAACTCACCATTGATTTCCAGTTGCTTCAGAAAATCCGCAAGTCCTTGTCCCGGGTCAGCCTGTTTCATAAACTGCTCTCCCATCAGGAAGCCACGGAAACCGCCTTCATCACGGAGCCTTTTGACAACTTCCGGATTGGAGATACCGCTTTCGCTGACTCTGCACACATCCTTCGGCAACTGCTCTGCCAGGCGGAAACTGTTTTCCACATCGGTAACAAACGTACCGAGATTGCGATTGTTGATGCCATACATATCAGGTTCGAGTTCTGCATATTCAAAATCCCGGTCGTTGTGCATCTCCAAGAGTACTTCCATTCCGAGTTGGTGCGCCATATCAAGAAGACGCTTACATTCCTCTTTCGTCAGACAGGCAGCTATCAGGAGTACGGCAGAAGCACCGCAATATCTCGCCTGCAGGAGTTGGTATTCCTCGATAACGAAGTTCTTATATAATATAGGTATATGAACCCCCACGTGGCGAGCCTCCTGTATAAACTCATCATAACCGCCGAAGTAGTCGATATCGGTAAGGATGCTGAGAGCAGAAGCTCCATTCTCCTGATAAGCCAACGGGATGATACTTGCCTTACCCTCCTCCTTGATCCATCCTTTGGACGGCGACTTTCTCTTAAACTCTGCGATGATGCCCGTAGAGGACTCCATCAGAGCCTTGCGCATGCTGCCTCCAGGTACCAGTCCGTCATCCGCCTGCATCTTCTGTTCCGTCAGGGAAATCATCTGCCGAGGTTGGATGAAGCGCTTGCGCTGTTCTATTTCGATTCGCTTATGAGCGACAATCTCTTCTAAAATATCAGCCATATCCTACCTTTTAACTTTTTTACCTTTAAGAGCAAGAATGCTCTTTTTACCTTTTTACTTTTTTACCTTTTTACCTTTAAAAAAGCCTTTAACTATTCAGTTCTACGAATTTCTTGAATGTAGCGAGTGCCTTGCCACTATCGATGCTCTCTCGTGCAATCGCCACGCATTCCTCAATACTCTTCTGCCCCTTCTCCATTGCCTGGATACCGAAGGCAGCATTGGCAAGTACGATATTCTTTTGAGCAGGCAATGCACGATTCTCAAGTACGGCATCGAAGATGTCCTTTGCCTCTTCCTCAGTAGCACCACCTCTAACTTCCTCAGGTTTAGCAATTTCAAAACCGAGATCCTGTGGTTTGAAGATACGCTCATAATGATTGGTAGTCACCTTGAAATCACTGGTCAGGGAAATCTCATCGTAACCGTCGATGCTATTTACAATACCATAATCGATACCTAATTTCTGATAAACCTGATTATAGAGTCGCATCTGGTCCAGGTTGGCAACACCGAGCAACTGGCATTTAGGCTGACTGGGATTAACCAGTGGACCGAGGAGATTGAATACAGTTGGGAATTGGAGTGCCTTACGGATAGGACCTACAAACTTCATTGCCTTGGCAAAGAGTTGGGCATGGAGATAGACGATACCAGCCTCATTGATAGAACGGTTCAACTTATCCAAATCATCAGTAAACTGCACTCCATGGTTTTTGATGACATTTGAAGCACCGCTCACAGAAGTAGCCGCATAATTACCATGCTTGGCAACCTTATAACCAGCACCAGCAATGACGAAGCAGGCGGTAGTAGAAATATTGAAAGTATTCTTGCGGTCGCCACCTGTACCAACCACATCAATGTATCGGTCGCAATCTAAGATGGCAGGAACGCCGGTAGCCAAGATACCATCACGGAAACCCAACAGTTCATCTACGGTAACGCCTCTCATCTGTAAACCGGTAAGCAAAGCAGTAATTTGCTCCTCAGGGAACTCACTCTTGGTGATACCCACGATGATATTCTTGGTTTCCTCACGGGAAAGTTCCTCGTGATTCAACATTCTGTTCAAAATGTCCTTCATTTCCATAATTTATTCTCCTATATTTTATTTTTTTATTTTCTATTCCCAATCCCCCATTCCTGAGGTAAAAATATGAAAAAAGGCCTGTCGTAAGTACGGCAGGCCTAAGTTATATCATGGATTCATATCCACACACGGCTTATCGTCTCACGACTTTTTAAATCTTGAGATACGCCACCACCATGCTGTTGAAGATACGAATGTTGTCATCATATTGTTTATTTTTTAATTCAATTGCAAAAGTACACTTTTTCTATTAAACTACAAACTTTTTGGCGAAAAATTTTAGAATTTAACAGAAATAAGTAATTAAAAGCTACTTTTGGGAGTAAAATCAAGTGTTTAGAGGCACTATACATTATTATATAATAAGGCAAGAGTCATGTTGATGAGAAAAAAAAGATATTTCAAATGTAATAAAGTAGAAAACCTTACGTTATACTAATAAAGATGAAGAAGCAAACTGAATCTTAGTATCATTATATTAACTATCATAACAGTAACGCCTATGAAGCAAGTTTTTACTTCCGAAGAAATGAGACCATCCAAAAGGACGATCAGCATTATCAAACAGATAGCATACACCTATCGAACGATCAAGAGGAATGGTAAGTACGAGGTGTACTGTCTTAACTAACGAACTCAAAATATGAAGACATTGGTATCACCATCTTTGCTTTCAGCCAATTTTCTGGATCTGAGAAGCGAAGTTGAAATGATCAATCAGAGTGAAGCCGACTGGCTCCACATGGACATCATGGATGGGGTATTCGTGCCCAATATCTCTTTTGGTTTTCCTGTTCTTGAAGCCGTAGCCAAGGTTTGCAAGAAACCTCTTGATGTGCATTTCATGATAGCACATCCGGAAGAATACATCGAGCAGACTGCCAAGACTGGTGCCATGATGATGAATGTACATTATGAAGCATGTACCCACCTGCACCGTACCATCCAGCAGATTCATGCAGCTGGCATGAAAGCGGGTGTCACGCTGAATCCATCTACTCCAGTCTGCGTACTGGAAGATATCATCTGCGATGTAGATATGGTACTGCTGATGAGTGTAAATCCTGGGTTCGGAGGGCAGAAGTTTATCGAGAACACCATCAAGAAGGTGGAAAGACTGAGAAAACTCATCAAGGAATCACACTCCAACGCCCTCATCGAAGTGGATGGTGGTGTACAGGCAGAAACTGCCCCACGCCTGGCAAAGGCTGGAGTTAACGTACTGGTAAGTGGAAGTTACGTGTTTAAGAGCACAGATCCTATTTCCACCATCCATGCCCTTAAAGAATTGAAACAGCCAGAGGATTAAACCTCCGGAAATAACATATCCAATACTAGTCTAACTGAAGATATACGTCATGCTTCTTAGCCATTCTGCGAAGATTGAGAAGAGCATAGCGCATTCTTCCAAGACTGGTATTGATACTTACACCTGTAGCCTCAGCGATTTCCTTGAATGAGAGTTGCTGATAGTAGCGCATATACACTACTTCACGCTGTAAAATAGGCAACTGATCCATCATCTTTCTGACATCTGAAAGAACCTGGATATTAATCAAATTAACTTCTGCATTTGTTTCCAACAAATCTTCACCACTGATATTAGACAGATCATTGTCGTCATTCGATTCAACGACATACTTATAGCGCTGACCACGATACATATCCATCAAGACGTTATGGGCAATACGCAACAACCAACCTCCGAATTTTCCGTTTGCAGAATATTCGTGGTTCTGAAGTTTGCTTACCACCTTCAAAAACGTTTCCTGGAAAATGTCATTAGCCACCTCTTGATCACGCACAAAGAACATGATGTATGTAAACAACTTCACTTCATTGCGTGAAAGCAGTAAGTCAAAGGCACGATTGTTACCTTCGACATAAAGAAGGGCCAACTCCTCGTCGGTCAAATCTTGTAGATTTCTCATTTCTTAATCCTCTTATTTTTAATTAAGTAAATGTCTAATCAATAGGCTATTTTATTTAAGAATTGCACAATATAAGTTAATTATCGTTGGCAAAGATAATAAAATTCTGAGAAACCGCCAAAATTTTAACATAAAAAAAGGTTGGTTACAGGACGTAGCCAACCAGAAATGAATACTTTGAAGCAAACGTCTTCAAAGTATTACGGGTGCAAATATACGTCTTTTTCCGATTATCTCCAAACTTTTTTAAGGCAAAATCACTTTTTTAACATTGTGCGCGTGTACATTACAAAATAAAATCGTATCTTTGCAGTATCTTTATAAAAGATAAGGTTCTAAACCAAGCTAAATCAAAATTTAATATAAATCTACAAACAGAACAACAAGCATGAGACACTTAAAAACGTTGCTGCTTGCCTTACTTCTCTTCCCTACCCTCGCTTTTGCATCGGGATGGAACGACCAGGAGTACAAGCAGATCGAACAAAGTATTCTAAAGCCTCAACTTCATGAGCGCCAGTTTGTCATCTCTTCTTTTGGTGCCAAGACCAATGCGTCTGCAGCCCAAAACCAGAAGGCTATCAACCGACTCATCTCTCTGGTATCCAGAAAAGGTGGCGGTAAGGTAATTGTACCGAAAGGAACCTGGAATACAGGTGCCATCGAAATGAAAAGTCATGTCAACCTCGTTCTCGAGGAAGGTGCGACGCTGAAATTCGCTTTCGATACCAATCTCTATCCACTCGTCCGTACCTCTTGGGAAGGTCTGGCTTGCTGGAACTATTCTCCATGCATCTATGGCTACAAGGTGACTGACATCGCCATCACGGGTAAGGGTACCATCGACGGTGGTGGTAACAACGAGACCTGGTGGCCTATGAATGGGCATCCACGTTTCGGTTATCAGGAAGGCATAACCAAGGAAGCACAGCGACTCGGCTCACGTGCCAAATTGCTGAAACAGGCTGAAGACGGTGTGCCTTTCGACGAAAGAAAATTTGGTAAGGGACAAGGGCTGCGCCCACAGCTCGTCAACTTCGTACGTTCTGAGCGCATCCTCATCCAGGGTGTCAAGATGCTCAACTCTCCTTTCTGGGTTATCCATCCACTGCTCTCCAAGAACATCACCGTAGATGGTGTGACCATCTGGAATGAAGGACCTAATGGTGACGGATGCGACCCAGAGGCTTGCGAGAATGTGCTCATCCAGAACTGTATCTTCCATACCGGCGACGACTGTATTGCCATCAAGAGCGGACGCAACAATGATGGTCGTCTCTGGAACCAACCTTCCAAAAACATCATCATCCGCAACTGTAAGATGGAAGATGGACATGGCGGTGTGGTTATCGGAAGTGAAATCTCTGGCGGATGCGAGAATGTATATGCCGAAGATTGCGAAATGGACTCTCCTCACCTCGACCGTATTCTGCGCATCAAGACCAACAACTGCCGCGGTGGTGTCATCAAGAACATCAACATGCGCAACGTCACTGTGGGTCAATGTAAGGAAGCTGTCGTAAAGATCAACCTCGATTACGAGCCAAAGGAGATCTGCTATCGCGGTTTTGAACCAAGCGTATCTCAGGTGTATGTGGAAAACGTAACCTGCAAGAAGAGTAACTATGGTGTACTCATCGTTGGTCGCGACCAGGTAGAGAACGTAACTGATATCACCGTCAAGAACTGCAAGTTTGATGGCGTCATCAAACAGCCTGTCAAGATTACCGGCAAGACCCGTGATGTGAAGTTCGACAATCTCATCATCAACGGTTCCCTCGTTCTCAACAAGGAAGACCGTCCATATCAGGCATACAGCGAGTGGCTTACCCATAGCGAGATGAGCCGTGTGGCTCATCCATATCTGCTCGATTTCAGCAGCAAACCTAAGTGGAGCTATGTGATGGGCATCGAGATGGAAGGTATGCTCGACACCTATTTATATTATAAGGACAACAAGAGCACTTTCAAGGGAAAGGATGCTGAAGCCAACAATGAGGCTATCCTCAACTACCTGAAGGAATACCCTGCCAAGATGATTGACGAACAGGGCAATATCACTGGGTACAAGTACGAGGATTTCAATCTCGACAATGTGCGCACGGCGAAATTCATCCTCCGTATGCACAACCTCTTCCCTTCTGAGGGTACCGATAAGGCACTGAAGACTCTCTTCAAGCAGTTGCAGAAGCAACCTCGTACCAAGGAAGGTGTCTATTGGCACAAGGCTATCTATGCCAACCAGGTTTGGCTCGACGGTATCTTCATGGGCTTGCCTTTCTACTGCAACTATGCGGTACAGACCATGAAGCCTAAGAAGGCAAAGAAATACCTCGACGATGCCGTTGACCAGATGATCAAGACCGACAAGCGTACATACGATGAGAAGACCCAACTCTGGAAACATGCTTGGGATGAGACTCATCAGCAATTCTGGGCTGACAAGGAGAATGGTAAGAGCCAGCATACCTGGGCAAGAGCCTTGGGATGGTATGTGATGGCAATGACCGAATGTCTCGATGCGATGCCAGAGAACTATGCCCGCCGTGGTGAAGTGATCGAACTGCTCAACAAGGCGATGGCAAGTGTCGTGAAGTATCAGGATAAGAAAACCGGTGTATGGTATGATGTGATGGACGTAAAGGATCCTCGCAACTATCTGGAGAGTACTGCCAGCAGCATGTTTGCCTATGTACTCCTGAAAGGTTATCGCAAGGGTTACCTCTCAGAACAATATCGTGATGCCGGCATCAAGGCTTACAAGGGAATCTTGAAGGAATTCATCCAGGTGAACCCTGACAAGACCATCAGTCTGACCAAGTGCTGCAGTGTAAGCGGTCTCGGTCCTGGCGATGGTCCATACGTAAAGAAGCCAAACTATAAGCGTGACGGAAGCTTTGAATATTACATGAGCGAACCAATCCGTGACAATGACCCTAAGGGTGTAGGCCCATTTATCTGGGCAAGTTTGGAGATGGAACAGCAGGGTCTAAAGGCAGAATAACTTGCTGATATAGAGCTACCTGAACGCACAGGAGAGTTGTAATACACAGAAAATTTAGAAAATACTGAGGTGGAAAAGGACTTATTAATGTTCTTTTCTACCTTTTTTTGTGCTTTTTGGTATATTCATCAAATTTTAATACGTTTTTTGAAACAACCAATTCATATTTTTACTATCTTTGCATTGTGTATAGGAATACACCCCATTCGATGTTCTTACACGGCACCATGTGGGTGTTAGGACTTTCACAAGAGATAATCAACTATATTACTAATTTTAAATCTTAAAGTTTATGAAGAATTATTTACGCTATGCATTTATCGCCGTATTGGCATTTATCGCCAACATGGCATTCGGTCAGGCTTACAAAACGTTGACATTCCCTGACGACAACAAAGCCGACAACAAAGTAGGAGGTTACGACAAGACATGGACAGCAAAAATCGGTACAGACACCTGGTCTATTGTTAACTTCAACAACAACAATTGGAACAACAATTGGAAATGGATAAAATGCGGTGGAAAGAAAGCAGCATTAGTAGGAACCATCACTACGGATTTTGCTATTGACGAAGCGATATCTTCTGTTGTGGTAAATATCGATAGAATAACAACAGCTTACGTAAACTCTATCAAACTCGAAGTTACATCAGACAAAGAAGGAAAAACAGTTCTTGAGACAGTCGACCTCGAAAAGATTGCCGCAGGAGACGCAGTCTTTACAATAAAGACTCCTAAAGAGAACTGCTACTACAAACTGTTATTCGATTGTGACAAAGGTTCTAGTAACGGTTTAATAACTGTAGTAAAGGTAGAATATTACAAGAAAGGAACAGGTCCTGACATTGTAGATATCTCTAACACACCAGAAACAGCTTATACTGTTGCAAAGGCAAAGGAACTGATTGATGCAGGAAAAGGTTTATCTACTGAGGTTTACGTAAAGGGTATTATCACAAGTGTCGGAACACTCAACACCCAATTCAATAGCTTATCATACAAAATTTCAGATAATGGTGAAGCAACCAACGAACTGGAAGTTTACAGCGGAAAATATTTTGGCGGAGAAGGTTTCACATCTGCAGACCAACTCAAGGCTGGTGATGTTGTTATCATAAAGGGCAAGTTGAAGAAATTCAATAATAAATACGAGCTTGACATGAACAATCAGCTCTACTCTCTGAATGGACAGACAACAAATATCAAAGACATCACAACCAAGGCAGCTGACGCTAATGCTCCTGCTTACAACCTCGCTGGTCAGAAGGTAGGTAAGGAATACAAGGGTGTCGTTATTAAGGCTGGCAAGAAGTTTATCCAGAAGTAAAAGTAAACAAAATAATCTGATAGGATACAATTCCATTCATCAGATTCCCTAACATCAAATCCCAGTTTTACGTTGTAACAGACGAAAAACTGGGATTTTTTATTCTCTACATTCAATCACTACCATTCACACTTCATCATAACGCATCACTCTCTCATCTTTAAAACTGATAATCCTATGTAAACTAATTTTTCCATAAACTGCATTTTTTATTGAAGCCGAATTTTTCTTCCCTGCCCAAGGAAAATTTATTGCGTGGGCAAGGAGAAATTATTGCTTGCCCACGCAAAAATGAAAGTGGGGTAAGGGTTGGAAAAACAGAACCGCTTGAAGAAAACTCATTTTGTCATAAAAATATATAAAAGAAAAGGAAAACTCCACTTATTACATATTTTATGCTTAACTTTGTCAATGTATTAATTTCAAAACAAATTATCAATAGAGTAGATGTGGGGAGTTACCCCCAGCACCTCTCATTGCACCGTACGTACG